>JADMIO013021089.1_pt1 | contig 112379 bp, 84 predicted proteins | sample 8958161 | NCBI WGS metagenome assembly JADMIO01 (sample SAMN16585339, study PRJNA669376) | soil metagenome | isolation source: Crop rotation soil | place: USA: Cullars Rotation, Alabama | collected 2011
ATCAGACCGACGATACGAGTGGGACCGTGGTCCCAGACTAATAATCAGACCGACGATACGAGTGGGACCGTGGTCCCAGACTAATAATCAGACCGACGATACGAGTGGGACCGTGGTCCCAGTCTGATTATCAGACCGACGATACAAGTGGAACAGTTATGCCCGGGAATTCCTGCAGGATCGATCCGCTCGAGAAGCTTTCTAGTGGTACCAACCCAGGCAGGTAGCACAGTGCGCGCCCACTGCCTTACGGATAGCACGACGCATCTTCGCCGCAGCGTTGTTCCCACGGGCGATAGCAGCACGCCGCTTCGCATGGCTCTTCACACTGCGCTGTGCCTGATAGGTGGCGTGGTGCTGAGCACAGCGCCCACCATGAGTAGCCCAGTCCCTACAGTCGAGACACCGGGTACGCATAGGGCACCCCCCCCCCCCTTCCGGGGACACCCCCCTATCCGTCGACACCCCCCTACCTACTCACGTGAGTAGGCTGGGCGCGGCAGCGCTAGAAGCGACCGCCCGTCATGAAGTGGGCAGTGAGCCAACCCATGAAGGCCAGTAGCGCAAAGCGTCGAGCACGCACCCAACCCGAAGGCTTGCCTGTACTGCCGCTTTGCGTGGCGAACCATGACCAGACGTGTTCGCTCAGCGTGTCGCCCGGCTTCTTATTGAAGAGCGCTCGACCCTCAATGACGCCGAACGCGGCAAGCCATGCGAGCCAAGCGATTGTGTATCCGCTCATTGAGCCCCCCGACGGATTCGAACCGCCGACCCCCTGATTACGAAACAGGCGCTCTAACCGAACTGAGCTAGGGAGGCAACGCCGGTCGCTCAACCCTGGGAGAGATCAGGGGAGTGACCGGCCTGAGTGGGTAGCGCTCGACGCCGTTCCTTAGCGGTGCTTGATGCGTGGCGCGTAAACCCCTCTACCTATATGAAGGTTGTCGGCAACCTGATTCGGGGTCACAGCGAAGGGCGCCCGGGTGACGCTGTGATGAAGTGGCGTGAAGTCTGGATTACCCAATGAGAAGTCATTAGGAATGTGTGTTTCGAGTCATTCCGTCACAGCATCACTTCCCCCAGGTCAACGGCTCGCCCCGCTGTGCTGTGGTGACGGAGTCACTGTTACTTAGGCTAACTAACTAAACCGAGACAAGAGAAATGGGCCGACCGGGGGACCGGCCGACCCTTCCCGCTGCCCCAGGAAGCCCGCTGTGCGCCCGTCTCAGCGCCTAACAGGCTTCCCGGGTGTCTCGCTACGCCGCTACGTCTTCCGTGCCGTCCTGGGCGTCGTCTTCGTCGTCGTCGGTCGGCGGCTTCGCCCACGTGATCGAAGCGCGCTTCTCGATGGGCGTTCCCTGCCCCCTGCCCGTAGTCGACTTCGTGACAACGATCTTGTCTACGAAGAGCCCGACGAACACGCGCTTGTCGTCTACTGACGCGCGCCCCCACCACGACTTAGGGCCGGTCGGGTCAGCGTCGGCGTCTTCGGGGAACCATTGGTCAAGGGGAAGCTTCGGGGCTTCGGCGGCTTCAAGTTCGGCAAGCCGCTCTTCCGCCCCTTGCTGCCGGAGCGTCAGCGCTGCCTGTTGCTTCCGGAAGTGCTTCCTGCCAACGGGTCCGTCGTACGCGCCTGCCGCGCGGTCTTCGTACAGCTCTTCAAGGGCGTTCAGGGCGTCGGCGCGCTCCGCAACAAGGTTCGCCCGTTCGCCGCTCTTCTCAGGCGCCTCAGTGAGCTTGCCGAAGCGTCGGGCGGCTTCCCACAGAAGCGCCAACGTCTCTTCGTCGCCTTCGGCGTGCCTGATCTTGTTGAAGATGCGTTCCGCAACGAACTTGTCGAGTGCCGCCATGCTGACGTTGCACGTGCCTTCGTGCTGCCCAGGTGCGGACGGGTCGACCACCTTCCGGCGACGGCAGCGGTAAGAGTCCTTGATCGATTCTTCCCCGCGCTTCGAAGTCATGACGGCGCCACACTCGCAGTACAGCTTGTCCATGGCGGACAGAATGGCTTGCCCCCGGGAAAGCCCCTTGCCGCGCCCCCTGCCGTCCAACCACGCCTGAAGCTCATACCACTCAGCGGGCTCGATGATCGGTCCGCAATCAAGCTCGACCGGCCGGAGCGTGATCGGGTCGCGCTGAATGCGGTAACCCTCAATCTTCGTGGTCGGCGTGCCGTCCGGCTTCTTCTTGTAGATCACCTCAGCGGCGAAGCCCGCAATACGCGGGTCCCGAAGGATTCGCATAACGGTTGCCGGGTCCCAGGCGCTTGAAGCGGTCTTCTTCCCAATCGTCTCGCCCCGGGTCGGCACGGCGTCAGCGTCCATGCGCTTACAAAGCCCCGTGATGCTGCCCGGGTGAATGGCGGCTTGACTGCCCGGCTTGAAGGGAAGGTGTTTGTGCGTCTTGATCTCACGCCACCACCACCGGATTACGTCGGGCTCGAACTCGAAGGGTCCGGTAAGGGGAGTGGTCGAGTGCGCAAGCTTGTTGATGACGACATTGACCATTCGGCCGTTGCGCGTGATCTCCTTCGTCTCCGAAACAAGCTCGAAGCCGTAAGGCGCCTTCCCGCCGACGTACCCGCCCAATTCGCGCTGAAGGTTCTTCGTGTCGAGAATCTTCGCCGACTTCAGCGAAGATTCTTTGTGCGACGCGTCGAGCCGCATAATCAGGTGAATCAGGTCCATGACGTTTCCCTGCCGGAAGACGCCTTCCTGAGTGGAAACAATCGTCACGCCCAGGGCGAGCAATTCCGAGACAATCGGAATCGCGTCCATGACCTTCAGGCGCGAGAAGCGCGACACGTCATAGACAATGATCATGTTGAGCCGCCCGGCGCGGCATTCGTTCAGGATGCGTTCGAACTCCGGGCGCTCCGCCGTCCCGAACGCCGACGTGCCCGGCGCTTCGCTGAAATGCCCGACGAACCTGAACCGGCCCCCGTCGCGCTCGACTTCGCGCTGAAGGTCGGCCGCCTTGTCTTCGTTGGCGCTACGCTGTGTCGCTGGGCTTGCTGCGCTCGAATTCTCGCGCTCGCGCGACTGACGGTCGTAAGCACCCGCGTACGTGTCCACCCCGGTCACAACCCCTTGTGTCATGTCGGCGACCCTACGCCCCCAACTGAGAGAACTCAAAGGTTACCCCAGTTGGGGCACTACTCCCGAAAACCGCTTCTGACCTGGGAAAACGTGAAGCCCCGGGGCATCCGCTGAGGGTTGCCGCCGGGGCTTCGGTGTGTCCGTCAGTACGGGCCATAGAGGGGCGTCGTGTAACCCACCCAGGGCGATTGCTCCGGCACGGGGAAGCCGCGCCACGCCTTCGGGACGTCGCGGTGAGTTCAGGCTTTTTCATATCTCATTGCCCCCGGACGAGCGTCTGCTCCGCCATTCGCCGTCCGCCGTGCCAATCGGATCAGCCGTCCAAATGCGGGATTTTCGTTAGTCGGAGGCCAAACGGCATTGAGCGTCAGCATATCATCAGCGAGCTGAAGAAAGACAATCCCCGATCCGCTCCACGTGTTGCCCCAGCAATCAGCGCGACCTTGCCCCTCCAACGTCATCTCGTTCTCCGCTCATGAGCTCAGCCACTGGCGAGCGGCATCGCATTCTTCGCATCCCGCCTCTGGCGGATGCAGGAAGATCAACGGATCTCGGCCCAGTTGACCCAGGGCTGTCGCCACAATGTCGCGGGAGCGGATCAACCGAGCAAAGGCATGACCGACTGGACCTTCCTTCTGAAGGCTCTTCTCCTTGAGCCACCTGTCCGCCAAGGCAAAGCGCTCACAGCAGTGGTCATTCTCGAGATAATCGACGCGTACCAACTTGCCATCCTGAAGAATGGTGCAGTGTCTCGGCACCCCATAGGGAACCTTTGCCATCAACTCGGCAAGATGCAGCGTCGTGTTGGCATCGTGTCCCACGCCGAGGAGAAGTACCTGCCCATCGAGTTCATGGACACGGGCGACCGGGCTTGCAGGCGAGTGAGGTGGCAGGGGCAATGGATCAGAGATGATCTGCTCTGCCTGTGGCCCCGCTGCCGCAAAGGCAAATGGATGGGCGCTGCGCTTTACATTTGGCAGGCGCCAGAATGTGTCAGAGACAACTCCAAGGTCCGGTGTAACGGGCGACGTGGCAGGATCGAACGGCTCGTCGTCCAGACCTGACCACGAGGGCATGACGAGCGTCCCTCCCGGACCCAGCGCAGCACGCAGGGCCTCGATCAGTCCAAGTGGCCCATCTTCGAGGGGCCGGACGCTACGGAAGGAGCTGTGGACCAGCAGCACACCGCCGGGGGTAACCCCAAGGTTGAGAAGCTGACCGATGAGCTCGGCTTTTCGCCATTCGTATTGCACGACATTGCACTCCACCGCTGATGACATCAGTCGATCATAGCACGATCAACGGCACTGTTGCAAATAGTCGGTGGTGATAAACTTATCATCCCCTTTTGCTGATGGAGCTGCACATGAACCCATTCAAAGGCCGGCATTTTCAGCGTGACATCATTCTGTGGGCCGTACGCTGGTACTGCAAATACGGCATCAGTTACCGTGAGCTGCAGGTCGACGGATCTTTTCCGCTGCATAACCCTGCTTCGGGGTCATTATAGCGATTTTTTCGGTATATCCATCCTTTTTCGCACGATATACAGGATTTTGCCAAAGGGTTCGTGTAGACTTTCCTTGGTGTATCCAACGGCGTCAGCCGGGCAGGATAGGTGAAGTAGGCCCACCCGCGAGCGGGTGTTCCTTCTTCACTGTCCCTTATTCGCACCTGGCGGTGCTCAACGGGAATCCTGCTCTGCGAGGCTGGCCGGCTACCGCCGGCGTAACAGATGAGGGCAAGCGGATGGCTGATGAAACCAAGCCAACCAGGAAGGGCAGCCCACCTATCAAGGTGTACTGCCTTCCAGACGAACGAAGAGCGATTGAGGAAAAGGCGGCGGCGGCCGAGAGAGAATATTCAGGCCAGTTATGCTTTCTGGCCTGTAACAAAGGACATTAAGTAAAGACAGATAAACGTAGACTAAAACGTGGTCGCATCAGGGTGCTGGCTTTTCAAGTTCCTTAAGAATGGCCTCAATTTTCTCTATACACTCAGTTGGAACACGAGACCTGTCCAGGTTAAGCACCATTTTATCGCCCTTATACAATACTGTCGCTCCAGGAGCAAACTGATGTCGTGAGCTTAAACTAGTTCTTGATGCAGATGACGTTTTAAGCACAGAAGTTAAAAGAGTGATAACTTCTTCAGCTTCAAATATCACCCCAGCTTTTTTCTGCTCATGAAGGTTAGATGCCTGCTGCTTAAGTAATTCCTCTTTATCTGTAAAGGCTTTTTGAAGTGCATCACCTGACCGGGCAGATAGTTCACCGGGGTGAGAAAAAAGAGCAACAACTGATTTAGGCAATTTGGCGGTGTTGATACAGCGGGTAATAATCTTACGTGAAATATTTTCCGCATCAGCCAGCGCAGAAATATTTCCAGCAAATTCATTCTGCAATCGGCTTGCATAACGCTGACCACGTTCATAAGCACTTGTTGGGCGATAATCGTTACCCAATCTGGATAATGCAGCCATCTGCTCATCATCCAGCTCGCCAACCAGAACACGATAATCACTTTCGGTAAGTGCAGCAGCTTTACGACGGCGACTCCCATCGGCAATTTCTATGACACCAGATACTCTTCGACCGAACGCCGGTGTCTGTTGACCAGTCAGTAGAAAAGAAGGGATGAGATCATCCAGTGCGTCCTCAGTAAGCAGCTCCTGGTCACGTTCATTACCTGACCATACCCGAGAGGTCTTCTCAACACTATCACCCCGGAGCACTTCAAGAGTAAACTTCACATCCCGACCACATACAGGCAAAGTAATGGCATTACCGCGAGCCATTACTCCTACGCGCGCAATTAACGAATCCACCATCGGGGCAGCTGGTGTCGATAACGAAGTATCTTCAACCGGTTGAGTATTGAGCGTATGTTTTGGAATAACAGGCGCACGCTTCATTATCTAATCTCCCAGCGTGGTTTAATCAGACGATCGAAAATTTCATTGCAGACAGGTTCCCAAATAGAAAGAGCATTTCTCCAGGCACCAGTTGAAGAGCGTTGATCAATGGCCTGTTCAAAAACAGTTCTCATCCGGATCTGACCTTTACCAACTTCATCCGTTTCACGTACAACATTTTTTAGAACCATGCTTCCCCAGGCATCCCGAATTTGCTCCTCCATCCACGGGGACTGAGAGCCATTACTATTGCTGTATTTGGTAAGCAAAATACGTACATCAGGCTCGAACCCTTTAAGATCAACGTTCTTGAGCAGATCACGAAGCATATCGAAAAACTGCAGTGCGGAGGTGTAGTCAAACAACTCAGCAGGCGTGGGAACAATCAGCACATCAGCAGCACATACGACATTAATCGTGCCGATACCCAGGTTAGGCGCGCTGTCAATAACTATGACATCATAGTCATGAGCAACAGTTTCAATGGCCAGTCGGAGCATCAGGTGTGGATCGGTGGGCAGTTTACCTTCATCAAATTTGCCCATTAACTCAGTTTCAATACGGTGCAGAGCCAGACAGGAAGGAATAATGTCAAGCCCCGGCCAGCAAGTGGGCTTTATTGCATAAGTGACATCGTCCTTTTCCCCAAGATAGAAAGGCAGGAGAGTGTCTTCTGCATGAATATGAAGATCTGGTACCCATCCGTGATACATTGAGGCTGTTCCCTGGGGGTCGTTACCTTCCACGAGCAAAACACGTAGCCCCTTCAGAGCCAGATCCTGAGCAAGATGAACAGAAACTGAGGTTTTGTAAACGCCTCCTTTATGGGCAGCAACCCCGATCACCGGTGGAAATACGTCTTCAGCACGTCGCAATCGCGTACCAAACACATCACGCATATGATTAATTTGTTCAATTGTATAACCAACACGTTGCTCAACCCGTCCTCGAATTTCCATATCCGGGTGCGGTAGTCGCCCTGCTTTCTCGGCATCTCTGATAGCCTGAGAAGAAACCCCAACTAAATCCGCTGCTTCACCTATTCTCCAGCGCCGGGTTATTTTCCTCGCTTCCGGGCTGTCATCATTAAACTGTGCAATGGCGATAGCCTTCGTCATTTCATGACCAGCGTTTATGCACTGGTTAAGTGTTTCCATGAGTTTCATTCTGAACATCCTTTAATCATTGCTTTGCGTTTTTTTATTAAATCTTGCAATTTACTGCAAAGCAACAACAAAATCGCAAAGTCATCAAAAAACCGCAAAGTTGTTTAAAATAAGAGCAACACTACAAAAGGAGATAAGAAGAGCACATACCTCAGTCACTTATTATCACTAGCGCTCGCCGCAGCCGTGTAACCGAGCATAGCGAGCGAACTGGCGAGGAAGCAAAGAAGAACTGTTCTGTCAGATAGCTCTTACGCTCAGCGCAAGAAGAAATATCCACCGTGGGAAAAACTCCAGGTAGAGGTACACACGCGGATAGCCAATTCAGAGTAATAAACTGTGATAATCAACCCTCATCAATGATGACGAACTAACCCCCGATATCAAGTCACATGACGAAGGGAAAGAGAAGGAAATCAACTGTGACAAACTGCCCTCAAATTTGGCTTCCTTAAAAATTACAGTTCAAAAAGTATGAGAAAATCCATGCAGGCTGAAGGAAACAGCAAAACTGTGACAAATTACCCTCAGTAGGTCAGAACAAATGTGACGAACCACCCTCAAATCTGTGACAGATAACCCTCAGACTATCCTGTCGTCATGGAAGTGATATCGCGGAAGGAAAATACGATATGAGTCGTCTGGCGGCCTTTCTTTTTCTCAATGTATGAGAGGCGCATTGGAGTTCTGCTGTTGATCTCATTAACACAGACCTGCAGGAAGCGGCGGCGGAAGTCAGGCATACGCTGGTAACTTTGAGGCAGCTGGTAACGCTCTATGATCCAGTCGATTTTCAGAGAGACGATGCCTGAGCCATCCGGCTTACGATACTGACACAGGGATTCGTATAAACGCATGGCATACGGATTGGTGATTTCTTTTGTTTCACTAAGCCGAAACTGCGTAAACCGGTTCTGTAACCCGATAAAGAAGGGAATGAGATATGGGTTGATATGTACACTGTAAAGCCCTCTGGATGGACTGTGCGCACGTTTGATAAACCAAGGAAAAGATTCATAGCCTTTTTCATCGCCGGCATCCTCTTCAGGGCGATAAAAAACCACTTCCTTCCCCGCGAAACTCTTCAATGCCTGCCGTATATCCTTACTGGCTTCCGCAGAGGTCAATCCGAATATTTCAGCATATTTAGCAACATGGATCTCGCAGATACCGTCATGTTCCTGTAGGGTGCCATCAGATTTTCTGATCTGGTCAACGAACAGATACAGCATACGTTTTTGATCCCGGGAGAGACTATATGCCGCCTCAGTGAGGTCGTTTGACTGGACGATTCGCGGGCTATTTTTACGTTTCTTGTGATTGATAACCGCTGTTTCCGCCATGACAGATCCATGTGAAGTGTGACAAGTTTTTAGATTGTCACACTAAATAAAAAAGAGTCAATAAGCAGGGATAACTTTGTGAAAAAACAGCTTCTTCTGAGGGCAATTTGTCACAGGGTTAAGGGCAATTTGTCACAGACAGGACTGTCATTTGAGGGTGATTTGTCACACTGAAAGGGCAATTTGTCACAACACCTTCTCTAGAACCAGCATGGATAAAGGCCTACAAGGCGCTCTAAAAAAGAAGATCTAAAAACTATAAAAAAAATAATTATAAAAATATCCCCGTGGATAAGTGGATAACCCCAAGGGAAGTTTTTTCAGGCATCGTGTGTAAGCAGAATATATAAGTGCTGTTCCCTGGTGCTTCCTCGCTCACTCGACCGGGAGGGTTCGAGAAGGGGGGGCACCCCCCTTCGGCGTGCGCGGTCACGCGCACAGGGCGCAGCCCTGGTTAAAAACAAGGTTTATAAATATTGGTTTAAAAGCAGGTTAAAAGACAGGTTAGCGGTGGCCGAAAAACGGGCGGAAACCCTTGCAAATGCTGGATTTTCTGCCTGTGGACAGCCCCTCAAATGTCAATAGGTGCGCCCCTCATCTGTCAGCACTCTGCCCCTCAAGTGTCAAGGATCGCGCCCCTCATCTGTCAGTAGTCGCGCCCCTCAAGTGTCAATACCGCAGGGCACTTATCCCCAGGCTTGTCCACATCATCTGTGGGAAACTCGCGTAAAATCAGGCGTTTTCGCCGATTTGCGAGGCTGGCCAGCTCCACGTCGCCGGCCGAAATCGAGCCTGCCCCTCATCTGTCAACGCCGCGCCGGGTGAGTCGGCCCCTCAAGTGTCAACGTCCGCCCCTCATCTGTCAGTGAGGGCCAAGTTTTCCGCGAGGTATCCACAACGCCGGCGGCCGGCCGCGGTGTCTCGCACACGGCTTCGACGGCGTTTCTGGCGCGTTTGCAGGGCCATAGACGGCCGCCAGCCCAGCGGCGAGGGCAACCAGCCGAGGGCTTCGCCCTGTCGCTCGACTGCGGCGAGCACTACTGGCTGTAAAAGGACAGACCACATCATGGTTCTGTGTTCATTAGGTTGTTCTGTCCATTGCTGACATAATCCGCTCCACTTCAACGTAACACCGCACGAAGATTTCTATTGTTCCTGAAGGCATATTCAAATCGTTTTCGTTACCGCTTGCAGGCATCATGACAGAACACTACTTCCTATAAACGCTACACAGGCTCCTGAGATTAATAATGCGGATCTCTACGATAATGGGAGATTTTCCCGACTGTTTCGTTCGCTTCTCAGTGGATAACAGCCAGCTTCTCTGTTTAACAGACAAAAACAGCATATCCACTCAGTTCCACATTTCCATATAAAGGCCAAGGCATTTATTCTCAGGATAATTGTTTCAGCATCGCAACCGCATCAGACTCCGGCATCGCAAACTGCACCCGGTGCCGGGCAGCCACATCCAGCGCAAAAACCTTCGTGTAGACTTCCGTTGAACTGATGGACTTATGTCCCATCAGGCTTTGCAGAACTTTCAGCGGTATACCGGCATACAGCATGTGCATCGCATAGGAATGGCGGAACGTATGTGGTGTGACCGGAACAGAGAACGTCACACCGTCAGCAGCAGCGGCGGCAACCGCCTCCCCAATCCAGGTCCTGACCGTTCTGTCCGTCACTTCCCAGATCCGCGCTTTCTCTGTCCTTCCTGTGCGACGGTTACGCCGCTCCATGAGCTTATCGGGTCCACTCGCGAACGCAGAAAGGCCCACCCGAAGGTGAGCCAGTGTGATTACATTTGCGGCCTAACTGTGGCCAGTCCAGTTACGCTGGAGTCACTAGTATTTAGGTGACACTATAGAAGCGGCCGCGACAACTTGTCCACGTGGAATTCTAAGCTTAGGATCCCAATGTGCTGGAAAGATTTACATTGCGGAGGCTGGGATCTCCGAAACAATAATACTTATAAAGCACGCGAAATGCTGCGGTGAGGAACCAAGCCAAGGCTATCACGCCAAAAATTCCAAAGGGAATAATAACGGTTAATGGACCATTATGATAATCGCCGGCCAAAAGAGAGCCGGCGTACTGATTATCCATGTGGCGATATGCTGATTCGACCGCCAAGTACAATTCGTTCGGGTCGAGGGTGTAACCTTTGCCCTTAAAAAAGTATTGTGGAATCATCGGCAGGACTGATTTCCACATTTCGATGCGCCATTCGCTGGAAGAGGTTGCTTCCTGCTTTACGATGGGATCCACCTTGACGGGCAAAAAGCTCAGTGTGCGTTGGACGACCCAAGGGAGCTTGTCGGAGAAGGGAATGATTATAACGGTGCTGATGAGGCACAGAGCGAGTAAGGCTGGGAGGAAACGAGTACGGTGAAGTCCTTCCAAGAAAAACAAAACAGCGAAGACGAGGCTGAATAAAATGAGGTTAGAACGGAATCCAGAAGCTGCAGAAGCGAACAACGTAAGCAGAAACAGGAACAGGCGCCAAGGCTTTCCCATATCAAATAAGCCTCGAATTCCAAAGGAAGCGAGCAAAAAAGAGGAAATGGCTGTACTCGCCACTCCTAAACCGGTGATGCGGGAAATTCCGGTGGGCGCGCTGACCACAGATGTGCCGCTATCGACAGCTTCACTGGTAGGAAAGAGGTTAAGCAGGAAATAAAAACCGGGACCGGCGGCGATGGCCAAGCTGGCCACGAACGAGGTCAAGCTAGTCAGAAAGAACATGGCAACATACAAGGTGGCGCGTTCACGGGGAATGGATTGACTGCAGAACACGAAATAACCCGCGATAGCCGCGAAAATATAGAAATAATTCTTCCCGCCATAACGCTCTCCTCCAAGGGAGCGTACGCCCAATCCGCCATTCATCATTGCAGTGACGATGACGACAATAAAAAGGAACATCAATGGTCGGATCAATGAAGGGATTATAATAAATTTCCTGTCCGGATTAACCGAGCGATTCAGCGCAGCAAAGAGGAGCCCAACAAATGACATCACCATCCACAGGGCAGGGCGTCCGGGGAGAAAGAATGGGTTTATGAGTGCGTTCCAACTCAACACAAGCAGGGGATGGTACCACTTCATGAACAACGGGACAGAGAGAACCGCAAGAACCAAAACTACGACCCCAATACTCTCCCCCTCCAGGGGTTGCGCCAGGAGGTAACCCAAAAGAATCGCCAAAGGCAGGCACATGGCCATAACCAAATGGGCTTTAGGAATTTTAATTGTTGTATTTGCCATTTGTGCATCGGAATTAAAATAAATCTGCCCCGCTTTCGCAATTGTTTTCTAACACGCTTTAGCCGGCAGGTTTTTGTGTTTGCGCGTGCTAACCGCTTCGACACTCGATGTCGTTCTCACTTGACTTGGAGATCTTTGTTAAAGTTTTATTACCGGCTATGGGGAACTCACTAATTCTTGGGTTGCTAGTTGCCGGGGCGATTTCAGCTCAAGCATATCCGACTTTAACGAATGCATATGCGGCGATAGGTTTTGATCCTGCGGCCGCAGGGAATGCAACAGTTGTTTGGTTCAGCGACGCACACATGAACCTTTCGCCTTACAGCGGTATAAGCCCGGCTCTAACCACCAATTTGGACAAGCGCTTAATTGATTTTGTGAATGCCTTGGAACCGCGTCCCGCAAAGATAATAGTCTCGGGGGATGTAAGTACCTCCTATTCCCAGGTTCCTGGGCTGCTACCGACCGGGGATTGGTACATTATTTACGGCTCAAATGAAATGGCCTGTTTCGCTTCAGCAGTCCTGGAGATTACCAATGTGGCGCAAACCGATATTATCTGGGTGCCCGGTAATCATGACCAGATTTGCACCGAAACCAACGCGGAACTGTTTCGTACTATGTTTCCCGATATGCCGCCGTATCAAATGGTGGATGTGGCCAACGTGCGATTTTTTTTGCTGAACTCGGGTAATTATGGTGACCCGGGCGAGGCGCAAAGCGAATGGCTGAAGGCGCGCGTTGCAGAGACATCCCCGACGCAAACCGTAGCAGTAGTCGAGCACTTCCCGCCGTTCAACGGGGCCGCATCGTGGCGGAGTATGCCGCTGCTCTTCAGGGAAGCCTTTAGAGATTGGCCTAGTCGATTATGGTCTTTTAGTGGCCACACTCATGGTCAAGGAGGGCCGGAGGTGTATGACATTGGAAGCAAAGGGATGTGCGGAGTTGTCCTGGGACTTTCAAACACAAACATGGGAGGTGGACTAACGCATGACTCAGGGTTTGTAATCCTGTGTTTGAGTAATGGAATCTCTGGTGTCGTGTACCAACACTTCAGCAGTGGAGATTTCCAGGTTTTGCCAAATGCGGACTGGGATCACCCGACGGAGTACGTTGCTGGCTTTGAAAAAACGAGCGGCTTATTATGGCGACGGTTGAAAACTCGGGTCAGAGCGCCCGAAAATCTTGTGACGAACGCAATCGATTCCTGCTTTTGGTGGGCCTATCCTGAGGAACTCCAATGGGAGTTGCCACTGGGACGACATGGTAACCAAGCCACTCACGCCCTCCTGTTAACGTCTTCTGTCACCTACGATGCGGAAGTAGCATTCAGCGAAGACCGGACGAACTGGGTCAAAGTACCATTACCTGTGCCCCCGACAAACGGAGTTTTTGAGATTCCGATTCCTCCTCCTTTAGCGGCCTTGGAGAAAGCTTACTTAAAATTTGCGGCCAGCCCTTCAAGCGGTGGCATTAACGGCGTGGCTGGATGGGGTTTAAAAAGCACGAATCACCAACCGCTGATTACCTTCCCACAACTAGCACCAATTCCTGACCAATTCATAGTAGCTGGTCAAATTTTCAGATTAACAATTAATGCTGTAGACCCATACGCACCTCCGGATCTGCTCAAATATCGCCTGCTGAGCGGACCAACAGGGCTAGGCGTCGATCCTCAAACCGGCGTTATCACCTGGCAGACAAGTCATACTAACGCTCCTCTAACAGCGACTGTAATAGTTCAAGTCGCGGACAACGGAACTCCAGAAATGGGGGCAACCCAACAATTCACGGTTACAGTAATACTTCCATCCGCACCTACTTTGAGTCTACTCACGAGCTCAGGTGACGTTCACACTTTCCAGGTGGATGGTGATCCATCCCTCAACTATACCGTCTGGAGCTCGACCAATTTCAGGACTGGATTGTGTTTTATGAAACTAATTCACCAGCCATGCCGTTTATTGTTAATGATTTTAGAACCAATTATTCTCAAATGTTCTACCGTGTTGTTGTTGAGCATTAAACTTGCGAACATGCAGACTCTCCAGAGTGACCATTCCGCAAAAACTTTGAGGTTAGTCCTACCGCTGACTTGCTCGGACATTCAATAACGGTTTTAGCTGCAGAGGCCCTATAGACTTGTACGGATGGTGGCCCTGTAACAAATCTCGACACAAAGGAAAATGGAATAAGCAAAACCAGTTGGGCTGCAAAGTAGGTACTGAAGGCCAATCACGCCTTTTCGGTCATAGTTCAGTAATTCTTTTGAAGGCGTAGAGACGGCTCGCCTCATCATCAATAGCCAATCGGAAGTGTTTGTTCGGCAACCAATCCGGGCGTTCGGTGCCGTAGAAAACTACATAATCCAACCGCTGAAAACCCGGGAGCGCTTCTTCGTAAAGATCACGCGCATCCATGGCATTTTCGACAGTCCTGCCATAGCCCCACAATTTGGAAGCATAAAGGAACTCCGGAATATAAGAATGCTTGGAAATGGTGTAGAGACTTCGATCAACAAAAACCATGGCGGCCGCACCGGGTTGGAATTTGCCGGCGCAGACCCTTTGGAACTTGAGAATTCGTCCGTCGATATGAGGAGCCTGCAGCCAAAGGAGATAAAAGAGAGCGGCGGACGTGATAAGCAGACTGCTACCGGTTACGACCACAAAACGGCTGATGGCGGGCTTAAGCGTTTTCGTACTCAAATGGCGAGTTGCTAACCAGCGCAGACCGTTCCCAGTAATTATGGCAAGGAACGGAGTAATAATGAGCTGATAGTACTCGTGTGGCCGATTAATGCTGGCGAAGAGAATAAGGTAGCTAGGCGGAATGAGAAATAGAAGCATCAGGACGCGCTTCCGTTTTTGTTCCCCGCGCTCATTCCAAGCCGCCCAAAGGCCGACAATGTACAGGAGAGCGCCGAACAAACCAAGCCAGAGCTTAGGTCGACGCACAAGCATGATGAAATAAAATTCGGGCTGAGTCAGGGCCGAGAAGCCGAGAAGTGCGGTGGGATTGACGCCACTGGTGATTGGAGAAGCATTATTAATTCCAGCCGCATAGTGGTTCCATGTCAGGAAACAAACACCTGAGAGAGCGAAGGCGGCACCAATTCCCAGTATTAGGCCATCCAGTTTACACCGGCGTGTGAGAAACACGAACCCGAACAGCATGACAGCCGGCCAGAGGTAAAGTGCTTTGATCATGGCCGTTAGCCATGTGGAAACCGCGAAGGTCAGCAAGTAGGTCCAATGGGGTCTGGGCAATACTTCTTCAGGTCGGGAAGTCAAAAGCAAAAGCATATAGAAGGCGAGTAAGGCGCAACAGACAGCGGTGGGATCGATGAGCATGGAACGCTGGTAAAGAATATTGAGAGGCGCCAACCAGTAAGTTAGTGCTGCAAGAATGGCGGTTGGTCGATCCAGCATGAGCGAAACAATCTTGAAAAGGAGCCAAGCGCCAGCGATTCCCATTAGGATGTTCAATATGCGCACTAATTCGAGGTGCGGGCCAAAAATATGGTAGAGCAGAGCCGCGAGGGCTTGAAAAACTGGGAATTCCAGCACAAACACGCCAGGGTAACCCATGTAAATCGTCCGAGGATGCAGAGGATCAATTCCATGGGTGTAAAAAGCTTCAATCGTTGAAAGCGTTTGAGTTTGTCGAAAACTGTGACTGTCGAAGGGAGGGTAATTAAAACCGACGAGGCGTAGCCACAGACCTACGGCCAGAGCAATCCCGACGAGCAGCTTGGTGCAAATAGCCAACTGCTTTGTGGGAGAATTTATGACAGATAAGAGAGGGGTAGAGACTGGACTGGATTCCATCAAGAGTATCTTAACGATCTCACGGTAAAGTAGCTAGAAAAAAGCCGACAGGTATTGCTTGAAGAGGTAATTGGGAGCAGGAAAGCAGTCAAAATCGTATCTTCCTTTACGCACTAGGGCTTTCGTTGTCAGTATGGGCTGGTGAGAATTGCGCTGGCACTGGAATACCCGTTGATGCAGCAAGGCGGCACAGAGGTGCTGGTTCAGGAACTCATCCGCGGGTTGGCTCAGCATTACGAACTAGTACTGGTCTCCGGAGACCGGAAGTTGGCCGATTTACCTCGTGAGTTGGCTGATTTAATTAGCAAGCATTTTAGTTGGGACTTGCTACGTCCCACGTTAGCGAGTGCCCGGGGATTAGCTGCGTCACTTCGTGCGGAAGGCGTAGTGTTGACCCATTTTCATTTGGGAGGGACGTATGAGTGGGCCAGTCGACGGTTTTGGAAATGTCCGATTTACTACCTGGCGAAAATGGGGGTGCCGTGTCTCAGCACTAACCATTTGGCCGTGGAATGGTTGAATTGTGGTTGCGATCCGTCTCGCCCGTCCTGGCAAAAATGGATATTGCAAAGCGGCGCCTGGCTGAGTCGGGTCTTGGTTTATCGGCAACTGCGCACGGAGGTGACCGTGTCAGAGCACGACTACCAGCGGGTCAAGGGGGCGTTTCCGATGTTTGCCCCACGGATTACCCAGCGGTATCATTCATTGTTACGAGCCGAATTGGCACCACCTATCCTGGAGCATCGGGACCCGAGCATTTTGTGTGTTGGCACTATTGGAGGGAGGAAGGCCCAACCTATTTTAGCAGAAGCCTTCGCGCAGATTGCAGGGCGGCATCGACAATGGACATTGGACTTCGTCGGGCGGATCGGCGAGCAACTCGACGCCCACCGCATTGAAGGAATAGCTGCGAAGGCAGGCATTCAGGACCGGGTTTACTTGCGTGGTCGGCTCAGCGATGCGGAAACTCTACGCTGGATGCAACGGTCTTCGATAATTGCAATGCCATCGCTGCAAGAAGGATTGGGTTTGTCATTGCAGGAGGCGCTATTTCATGGATGTGTGGGAGTAGGTAGCCGCGCAGGTGGGATTCCTGAATTGATTGAACACGAAATAAACGGATTACTGGTGTTGCCAGGTGACAAGGTCGCGTTAGGTGCAGCGCTTGACCGGCTTATGTCTGACCCCGTCCTGTTGGCAAAATTTCGCGCGCAAAGCCGAACCTCAATTTTGCGAAAGGGGATGACAGCGGAAGCAATGGTGAAAAGTTACACCGAACTATATCAAGGGATTTTGGACGGAATAGGCGGAGCCAGGCCGAAGCTCCAGCGGGTAGCTTGAAACTTGGTAGACCCGGGTAAACAACCAAAGGGTAGCTTGATAGAGATTGTGAGTTGATATAGCCTCAAAGTTTTACTTGCATGGAACAACAGATTAGAGCTACAGCGCGGGCATATCTTCCAGGTTCGGTGCGCAAGTCGTTGGGGACACTGGCGGGACGTTTCGGTGAGAGGGTGATCATGCCGCTGAAAGGGTTGCTCTTCGATTTGCAAGGGGGTCGATTCCGGGTGGACGGCTGCACGTTTTCTATTCCTAAAGACGTGACGACCCGCCAATACCGTTCGTGCTTTTTAAGTGACAGTTATGAGAGAGAAGAACGCGAGTTAATCCGGCGCTTCTTGGTTCCGGAGGATCGCGTGATCGAGTTGGGGGGGTGCTTAGGGATTGTTTCATGCGTGACGAATAAGTTGCTCGCGGACAAGTCTCTGCATGTGGTGGTGGAGGCGAATCCGTTTTGCATACCCTCGCTCTATAGGAACAAAGAGATAAATAAAGCAGGGTTCTTGATCGAGCACTGTGCAGTGGGGCAGGGGCGCGAAGTGACGTTTTACTTGCACCCAATTTATATTGTGGGCGGGTCTTCGCAACGTTCCACGAACCGGCCTTTCCGATTACCCGCAAAATCATTGCGCCAACTTGAGGAAGAACGAGGGCCGTTTAGCGCGTTGGTAATAGACATAGAGGGAAGTGAGCGGGAGGTATTTTCCGAGTCGACCGATTTATTGAAACGCTACCGGCTTGTGATTGTGGAGTTGCACGAATGGGCCATCGGGACGGACGGAGTTGAACGGTGCCGCGAAATTCTGCGAGGTTGCGGGCTTGAATTCGCAGGCCGCGCAGGGATAACGGAAGCCTGGCAGCGGAAATAGGAGATGCGCCAGACTCGCATGCGACACACTGCCCCATCCGAACTCCCGACGATTCCGTTGGGGCACGACGCTGACATGAGCGAGAATGCCGTTGCGGACGAGAGCAGGCCGGCGGCCCGATTCGTTGTCGCAACACCCCAGCGCTCCGTGTGTGATGATAATGCGCGTGCGCTCGAGAACCACCGACTGCTACGGCTTCTCTGCCTTGGAACAAGGCGGGGAACAGCCGGAGTCGCGCCGAAAAGAACGCGGTTGAACCCGTGGATCGGGTTAGTGACCTATATTGCAGGGCGCACGCTACGACCGTATTACGCGGAATCAATTCGGTTCAGTTTATTGCCGTGGTTTGACCGATGGGTGTTGGGGCAGTTGGAGCCCGGAGATCATCTAATCTCAAGTTACGGGTATGCAAACAAGAGCTTTGAATTCGTGCGGCGGCATGGCGGCAAAACGTTCGTAGATGCCGGCAATTCGCATATTGAGAATTTCTGGGAGATTTTGAGTGAGGAACACCGGCGTTGGAATTGCCCTTATCCCCCAGTGGCCAGGCATTGGTATGAACGCTCGCGGGCGATGCTGCTGGATGTGGACTATGTCTTGTCGCCGAGTTCCTATGTGACTGCCTCATTTCTTGCGCGTGGCTTCAAGCCGGATCAGATCTTGCGCAATGTTTATCCGGTGAACCTCTCGCTCTTCCAGCCAGCAGAAAGGCCACGGCCCCATGATCGCCCACTCACCATCATTAACACGGGCAACCTTTCCCTTAGAAAGGGAACTCCGTACCTGCTGGAGGCCTTTCGATTGGTTCATGCTCGGTATCCTTCGGCAAGGCTGCTGCTCACTCGAAATATTCGGAACGACGTTGCCCCAATCCTGGCACGCTATCGCGATCTGCCAATCAACTGGTCGGATGGACTGCCGCATGCGCACTTGGCAGAACGGTTGCGTAGCGCAGATATTTTTGTGCTTCCGTCGTTAGAAGAGGGGTTGGTTCGCACGGCGCTGGAAGCCATGGCGTGCGGGTTGCAAGTAGTGCTTACGCCAAACACCGGCGCCAGTGATTTTGTGCACCCCGGAGTAAACGGCGAGGTAGTGCCGATTCGCGACGCGAAGGCAACGGCGGAAGGTATCCTCAAATGCTGGGAACGAGTACGCAGCGGCCAAAGGCCGTCCTTAGCCGGGCTAACATCCCGAGTCTCTTTCGACAATTTCGCGCGGGAATTTATGGAACAATTGGTACGCCTTCGTTTGGAATCCAGCCGAATGTGAACTTATCATTCCAAAAATGAGTATGCCTAAACTACCGCTGAAAATAAGAAATCTGCGTTATCGACTTTTTTACGGCCTGCTGCTGGATCGTCGTTATGAGCTCCTCACGCTTTGTGCTCCGGGGTCAATCTGCCCCTGGACAATTTGTCCGGATGAGTTGAATGAAAATAGCATAGTTTATGGCGGGGGTATTGGCAGTGATATTTCCTTCGAGCATGAACTAGTGAAGAAATTTGGCTGTCGAGTCGTACTGTACGATCCCTCTCCGACGGGGCTAAAGACGATGTCTTTGCCCGAAAACAAAATACCTGAGTTCCAGTACTACCCGGTAGCATTGGCAGCCCACAAGGGAAAACTCAGTTTTGCGCCGCCGGCTGAGTTGGGAGGGGATTCCTGGTTTGCAAGCGAAGCAGGGGAAGGAAAAATCGAAGTGCCGTGCACGGATCTAGTTTCGTTCATGAACGAAAATGGGCATGATAGGATTGATCTACTGAAGCTCGATGTTGAGGGGAGCGAGTATGAGGTGATCGAAGACATTTTGAATCGGCGCATTCCAGTGCAACAGATCTGTGTGGAATTTCACCACGGAATCTTGCCAGGAATCAGACGTCGCCAAACAATTAGTGCCATGCTTAAACTGATTATGCGCGGCTATAAAATGATTTGTCAGGAGGGTGCGAACCACACATTCATAATGCCATGATCCGGTGAGGATCCGGAAGTCGCCGGGGACATCCAGGTTCAAACCGGCCGCAGGCGGGTGCGAATTTTAAGGGCCAGATTAGCGATCTCGGAGCGAAGGTGGGGGGTCAAGCCAATCAACCAGAAAAGCACCAAGCCCACCGAAAAGGCTACTGCAACATCTGCACCCAAACGAGAGTGAATTTGCCAATCCTGACGGGACCACCAGAGCCGCTCCACCCACCAAGTGATACCAAAAACTGTGGCCAACGAGAAAAGGTAGACGAGCGGCCAGCGCAGCCAGTCGAGTAACACCTTGGTTTCGCGAATATCGAAATAATCCTTGGTTCGCCAAAATCCGTAAAGGCCGCTACAGAGCAGATCGGTCACGATGGCAGTAGCGATGATGCCATTAATGCCCCAGACGGGAGCGACGATCAAGCTCACGCCCACGAATAGAACGCCTTCAAGAAGATAGACGTATTTCATGCCGCGGATTTGTTTGGTTAGACCGATGAAGCCAATATAGCACCTAGTGGTAGAATAAACGATCACCATGCCAGCCATGAGCCAATCACTCGAAGTCTGCCAAGAAACCCTGTCCTTGGTCCAGAGAGAGAGGAAGCTGTGGTTGCACAGTCCTACGGCCAGCCCAGCCCATGCGGAGAATGAAGCGGATAAGATAACGAGGTCACGAAAGCGGGCCAACAGACGCTCGCGCTCCTGACGCACTATCATTTCGGCCAAAGCGGAAGAGGAGAAATCCAATAGGCGATTCACCACTTGCTGGGCCAGGGTGAACGGCTTTGTGGCAATACTCCAGATTCCAGCAGCTTCCAGCCCTAGAGTGCGGCTGATAACGACAACCTGACTGGCGTTGACTAGTTGCCAGCCAACGGAAAGCAAAAAGATTTCGCGGCCATATGCAAATAGTTCCTGGAAGGTTTTCTGGTTAACATGCCCCCACGAACCTGAGGCTGGAAATAGCTTCAAGCGAGCAGCAGCGGCGAGCGTAAAAACAGTACCGAATGAGACGGCAGCGGCATAGCCAACCAGCAAACTGTAAAGCCCCAATCCAGAGGCAAGGCTGGCCCACATCGTGCCCAAGTTTACCATAAGACTCCCCATTTGGGAGTAGTTGCTCGCATCGTAACGCTGATGGGCTTGAAGCACGTGATTGGACATGCGTCCGGCGAAGACAAGACCTAAAATGGCGCACTGTCCGGCCACAAGGACTTTAAATTCACGTCGGTAGAATTGAGGGATGACGAGCAGGTCCGGGAGAAAAATGCTTACGAACCAGCCAGCCAAGGCGATTATTAAACCTTGAAGTGCTAGAACCAGCAAGCCGGTTTTAATTACGGATCCATAAACGCCATTGGCTGGGCTATCCTTGTGGTCAATCAAGATGCGGGAAATCGAACCCGCCATTCCGAGATCAATGAGTTGCAGGTAACCAGAGACCTGCATGACAACCGCCCATAACCCGAATTGCTCTTTGGAAAGGTAATGCAGCGCTATGGGTACTGAGCCCAGAGTGTAAACAATGTTAGTGCCTAATAGCAGGTAACCAGATGCCAGCGAACGTGTAAATTTCTTAAACCGCGACATAAGTTCGGCCACAAGATGTGCAGCATTTATGCTAGTGGAAAGGAACTGGGTGTAAAAGCCGAAATGACTCCATTGGTGGGCCATCGGAGGAGAAAGAGTCCAATCGGTACTGGAGCTGAATTGTCAAACATTAATAATGCTCCCGCGCTATATCACGCTAGCGAAGACGATGTTTCAACGCCTAGACTTTGATGCCGCAATTATGCTTCGTGGGAAATCTCACCTTAATAAGCACAAGTGGAATAGCAGAGTTAAACTATTTGGGTTTGCTCGATCCTGAGCGCAGCTACGAGGCTGGATCTGACGATGGTGATCGCGAATGTACGGAATACGACCCTTTGGCCACCATTGATGGCAATTCACTACCCTTTGAACGCAAGGTCTTTTAGTTAGCAGCGCAGGTTGAACGGAAATTGTGTAGGCTGTGCACGGGTTTTTCGAGATTTTGAATTATCCCGACTTATTTCCGACCACTATAAACTGTTTGCCGAAGACCCGCCAAGCGAGCGGCAGGCGAATGTAAAGACGAAGGAAGGAGAGCGGATAATGCGGTCCACCGGCCATCGTGTATGGCAGGAATTTAGGAATGCATTTTTTTATTTGAAAGGAGCGGTTTTCGAGGGCTTCACGGAGAGAGAGTTCTGTTAAAGGCAAGTAGTGGTCCCAAAAATCCCAATAGGTCCCAGGAAGATACTTGATGTTTGGTCCCATCGCTACCAAGTGTCCTCCAGGCTTTAGGCAGCGGTGAACCTCATCGAGGGTACGCCCTAAAGAGGCTTTGTCCGGCAAATGTTCGAAAAAATTGCTGGTGAAAACCACGTCGAGACTATTTTCGGGCAGAGACCAAGCCGCTGAGCAGTCTTGCAAGAGGCACTTTACTCCCGCACCGACTCGCCGTGGAGCATCTGGATTGAGATCCATGGCAAATCTTGCCGCACAACTGACCTGGCTAATGAATTCGCCGTAGCCGCAGCCGAGGTCGAGCACGGTATCGGAGGGGTTGACGTACTGCTTGAAGTAATCGTCTATAAGGACCCGCCAAACAGATCGCCGGTAATCGGCACTGGCGCGGAAGCGCGCCTCGTAAATGCGTTGGAGGTCGGCGGGGGAGTTGACGCTCATGGAGACTTTTTGTAATCGCCGCGACTGAAGTATTTCTCCAGCCAAACGTAAAGGCAGATGAAAAGATAGCGACTTCCCATTTCCTTAATCTTGAGCTTGGGGGTGCCAGTGCGGCGATTACGCCACGTTATAGGAATCACAGTCCAGGAAAAGCCGCGTACAATTGCTTTGAGAGGTAGTTCGACGGTTAGATTAAAGTGAGGGGAGATGAGAGGGCGGCAGCCTTCGATGACCTCCCGGCGGTAGGCTTTGAAGGCATTGGTGGTATCGTTCAAACGAATGGCAAAGATGGTTTTAAGGAAGAAATTAGCAACTCGATTGATTGCTAGTTTGAACCGGGGATAATCGATGACGCCGCCGCCTTTCATGAAGCGGCTGCCAAAAACGCAGTCGTAACCTTTATTCAGTTCCTGCCAGTAGCGGACTACATCACGGCAATCGTCCGATTCATCGGCCATCATGATCACGACTGCGTCACCTTTCATTTGCTCAAGCCCGCGAATGATGGCGCGGCCAAAGCCGTGGAGCGATTCGTTTCTGACGGGCGTCAGCTCCGGCATGCGTTTGCCCAAATCGTTGAGTAACTCCCACGTACGATCTGTGCTGCCATCGTCGACCACCACAATCTCGTGAGGCACTTTGTGAATGCGTAATTCGACATGCAGGTGCTCGACGGTCGAGCAGATGCAACCCTCTTCATCACGTGCGGGCAGCACGATGGAAAGGAGGGAAAGAGGGTGAGGCTGAGCTGATATCGGTTTACTCATGCGTCACTCGAAAGGTCCAGCCAATCAGGATGAGCTTCAGCATGAGCCGCGATTTCTTCAAAAATGCTTTCCTGTTTTGTGGTCGGCTCCCAGTCCCAATCCCTTTTAGCGCGGTTGGAATCCAACACAAGCCAGGGGACGTCATAAGGTCGAACCAAGGCGTCGCTTAGAACAGAATGTTTGCCGAATCGTTCGGAGCACCATTCAGTCAGTTGCGCGAGGGAGATGCTGCTGCCCAAGCCACCACTTACATTAAAAATTTTGCCGCTCTTTTCTGGCTGACGCAACTGCCGGGCGACCAGGGCAGCTAGATCTCGCGGGTGCAGACAATCTCGGACCTGATGACCAGCACCGCCGAAACCGATGTACTTCAAAGGCCGTTGCCAACGATAGGAATGAATCCAAAAGGAAAAGATACCTTGATCTGGCTTGCCGAACTGGCCGGGTCCTGCCAACACGCCGCACCGATTGATGTGCACGGGGAATTCGAAAGCAAGACCGTACTCGAGGATAAGTAGTTCAGAGGCTAGTTTGGCGGCCCCGTAGAGCGAGAGCGGCGGTTTAGTGGAAAAATCCTCGGTCAGACCTTCCAGCGAAAAGCCCGGTTCTTTAATTTCCGATAGTCGGGGGAAGAAAGCCTCATTCTTAACCTCGACCGGGAGGTTCGAGAGTGGTGGTAGAGAGTATACCCGGCTCGTGCTCAACATAATGATGCCAGAGCGATGGCGCTTGCAATACTCAAGCAGGTGAAGAGTGCCGCAAAGATTATGCTCCATCAATTGACGGCTGCTGGTTTGGCCGCGAATACCCGCAAGCACGCTGGGATTGGCGGCGGCATCAATTACCCAATCTACTTTTGGCACAGACTCGAGGTCGCTCGGATTGCGAATATCACCATGGAGAAAGCGGATGCCGTGTTGACTGAGAAGCCGGCGATTTAGCTCACTGCCCGGCCGACTCAGATTATCGAGTCCGAGAATTTCCAGACCCTCAAATCGTCGGCGTAGTTCAAGCGCCAGAGTGCTACCCGCAAACCCGCAGATGCCTGTTACAAGAAGCTTCATCAGCGATACGCGGCTCAGGCTTTAAGGCGGTTATGCCAAGCCTGCACAATTTCACCGGTAATCTGGGGCAAAGAGCGAGTAAGCGTCCAGCGAGGATAATGCGCCTTCATTTTGCGAAGATCACTGTAATAGCAGATATGGTCGCCCAAGCGGTTTTTATCGAGGTAAGTAAATTTTTGTTTTTTGCCGGTGAGAACTTCAACCATTTCAAAGGCTTCGAGGATGGAGCAGGAATTATTTTTACCCCCACCCAGATTATACACTTCGCCACACCGCGGTTGGAGAAAGAATTCGTACATGAAGCTGGCCACATCCTCGGAATGAATGTTATCACGGACTTGCTTACCCTTATAACCGAATATCGAGTATTCGCGTTCCTCCAAATTGCATTTAACGAGATAGCTGAGGAAGCCATGTAACTCCACGCCGGTGTGGTTCGGCCCGGTGAGACAACCGCCCCGCAAGCAACACGTGGGAAGATTAAAATAGCGGCCGTATTCCTGCACAAGCACATCGGCGGCAACTTTCGAAGCTCCGAACAGGGAGTGCAGACACTGGTCAATTGAAAAAGTTTCAGGGATTCCATGTTCGCGATAGCTGTCAGCATAATCCCAACGCTTTTCTTCCTCGATAAAAGGTAGGCGATTCGGCGCATCACCATAGACTTTATTCGTTGACATATGGATGAAGGGAGCGGCCGGACAATGGCGCCTAAAGGCTTCCAGCAGATTTAGAGTCCCACCCGCATTGGTATCAAAATCCTCGAACGGGATCGCGGCAGCGCGGTCATGGGAAGGCTGGGCCGCAGTGTGCACAATCACATCAGGGGAGATGGTCTTAACCAACTCTTCAATGCCGGTGCGGTTGCGGATGTCGATTTCGTGGTGCGAGAAACCCGTGATCGTGTTCTGCAAGCGATGCTGATTCCAGCGCGTATCCCCTTGTGGGCCGAAGAAGATCGCCCGCTGATTGTTATCTATCCCGTGGACTTGAAATCCCCTCCGCGAAAAAAAGACGCAAACTTCGGAACCGATAAGTCCATTAGAGCCAGTAACTAAAATCTTTTTCGCCATGCGCTGATTCGAAATATTATTGTCCGATTTTGAGCACGCTCAAACAAGCAGGAAAGAAGCCGGCGCAACCAGCCAGCGAAAACGAACTATGCGTTGGCTTCGACATTGACGTTTTTAGGCTGGAACACGTTGGCGGGGTTGCCGGTGGCGACATGGCGCGGAGGCACATCACGGGTAACAACGGCTCCGGCGCCGATGATTGCGCGATCTCCAATGGTCACCCCTTTCAGAATGATCGCCCGTGCGCCAATAAAGACACCGCGGCCAACTTTAACGGCGCGCGCGCCGGTTTGGCTGTCATTACTCCAGCCCCATTCGCCCAGGGGTTGATGAAAATCGTTGTCAATCACCATAGCTCCAGCACCAAGGATGGAGCCTTCCCCAATTTCGATATGAAGGCCGGCGCAGAGGGCGGCGCCACTCAATCCAACTCCGCTTCCAAGAATGAGCTGTGCTCCGGAGGCCAAGGCGCGCAATGCGCAAGGGTGAGCAAGGCCGAGAGGGTTGGCCCGCGTGGAACTGTGGATGCGCACACCATCACCGAATAGCATACGTGAGCCCGGAGCGAGGCTTATCATTGGGCGGCCAAGAAAGACTGCCTTGCCTTGAAATTCAACACCTTTAAGGCGCGCTTCCATTTGCCACCAGAGCGAGGAACAATGACGAAGTCGGCCAATGAACTCGCCGAGGAACGTGGCCAAGGTATGATTGCTCATTCGCAGCGGCAGGATACAAACGACCGATACAAGCGTCCATGGCAAAGCAAGCCCCAACCTGAGGGAGTGAGTCGTTACTCAATTACTTGTGCGGGATAATGGCCACGCACAAAAACGCGACTTTGAGCCAAAGGATCTTCAACCACTAGAATCGGTTGGAGTTTGCAATTACTGGGTGCGTCGGTAAGTTGCCGATGTGTGAGCAACAAGTTTTCCGTCTCTGGCCATTGGCCGGGGGATTTTGATGAAAAGGGCCTGCAGCAATGGGCGGAGGAACTGCGGCAGCGTTTGGCGAACCAGCAAGTTTCACTTGGGCTCGTATTTATGTCGCCAAAGTTTTTTCCATTTGCCAAACAGGTTCTGGAAATCTTCCGTGTCCACGCCCATATCCCCTTATTGGCCGGATGCTCGAGCCAAGCATTGATCGCTGGGGAGCAAGAGGTGGAAGATGATCCAGGGCTCACGCTGGGCTTATATTGGTTACCTGATGCGGAGCTGAAAGGAGTTTATTTTAACCAGGAGCAGGTTGAGGAAGCCAATGGTCCGGGATATTGGCGGCTTGAAACTGGAATCGAGCCGGAGCAGACGAATGGCTGGCTGGCGTTTATTGATCCATTCCACCTGGACAGTGAATCGTGGCTCCGTTCCTGGAATGAAGCGTACGCGCCGCTACCGGTTTTCGGTGGCCTGGCCAGCGGCAATTCCACAGAGCAAGTGACGCAGGTGTATTTTAACGGGGATGTTTATGAGTCAGGTGGAGTGGCGATTTCAGTGGGCGGTGGTGTGAGGGTGGCGGGCGTAACTTCTCAAGGTTGCACTCCCATCGGTGAGACCTGGACGCTTACAAAGGTCGAGCAGAATATCATTCATCAAATTGGAAACCGTCCGGCTTACGAAGTGTTGGCAGAAACATTCAGTAAACTTTCTCCGGAGGACCAGAAGAAGGCCCGGGGAAACTTGTTCATCGGCCTAGTAGTGAACGAGTATTTGGAAGATTTTCATCGCGGGGATTTTCTCATTCGAAATCTGCTGGGGGCTGACCCACGTTCAGGAAGCATCGCCGTGGGCGCGTTGCCGCGCCCTGGCCAGACCGTGCAATTCCAGCGTCGCTCGGCTGCTGCTGCCACTGAAGACATGAATGAATTGTTGGCCCGGACCAAGAGCGGCCTGGCACAAACGACTGTCTATGGCGGGTGTCTCTGTTGCTGCAACGGCCGAGGTAAAAATCTCTTCGGCCGCCCCAATCATGACGCGCAAATTGTCCAGGAGTGTCTGGGGCCAATCGGTCTGACTGGTTTTTTTTGCAACGGGGAAATTGGGCCGGTGGGCGAGAAAACTTTTCTGCATGGATATACAGCCTCGCTCGCGCTCTTTGTAAAGAAATAGCCGGTCGATCTATCTCCAGAGCAGTTTCTACGTTCAGAGCAAGTCAAACCGCCTTCGCTTACGTTCTTAGAGTTTCCTCCACTGCCTGCACACAGCGCCTGCATATGGTAGGATGTTTCTCACACGAGCCGACATCTATTTCCCAGTGCCAGCACCGTTCACACTTTTGACCCGCGGCGTGGGCGACGGTTACCTTGATTTCATCCTCGGCTGTGAATTTCACTTCGAGTTGGGAGACATTGACGAGTTCCCGGAGCGCCTCCTGGTTGTCGGCAGCCGGTTTTAAGGCCGCAGCGGGCCCCGCGAACGTTAACTTTGCTTCCAACGCTTTGCCGATCGTTTTCGCCTGGCGTGCCCTCTCCAACTCCAGCAGAGCAAGTTCGCGCAGTTTAAACAAAGCATTCCAGGTGATTTGTTCATCCTCCCTTGTTTGAAGCCGTACGGGTTGCCAATCCAGCTGGTGGACTGAACCGGCGGTCCCAGCCGGCATAAATTCCCAGGCCTCATCCGTGGTAAATGCCAGGATTGGCGCGAGCATTTTACAAAGCCCCGTGACCATTCGGTACAACACGGTTTGTGTGGAGCGACGCCGGAGCGAGCCAGCAGGGTCGGTGTACAGTCGGTCTTTTACCACGTCGTGATATACGGCGGAGAGTTCCACCGCCACAAATTGGCTTAACTTTTGGTAGACCACATGGAACTCAAAATTATCGTAGGCTGCGATAACTTCTGCTTCCAGCTTGGAGTACGCGCCGAGAATCCAACGATCCAAACCGGTTAACTTGTCGTCCGGCACCGTGTTTTGGGCCGGTACAAAATCATAAAGATTTGAAAGCTGATATCTCAGGGCATTGCGCAAAACGCGATAAGTCTCGGCCACTTTATTTACGCGCTCTTCACTAACCGTGATATCGTTACGAAAATCCTGGGAGGCGACCCAAAGGCGGATGATGTCAGCACCCCATTTCTTGACGTACGCTTCGGAAGTTTGGGGTTTTTCGTAAGTGCCCTGACCCTGTTTGCTCTTTGAAATCTTCTCGCGGTCAGCGTCGACCATGAAGCCATGGGTCAAAACGCTTCTGAATGGGGCCTCACCGTTGCCAGCCAGCGAAAGCAAGAGCGAGGATTGAAACCAGCCTCTATGCTGGTCGCTACCTTCCAAATACATATCGCACTGAAACGGTTTTACACGCCCACGAAGTTCTTGCCGATGTGCTATGACTGCCCGGGAAGAAGAGCCAGAGTCAATCCACACATCCAACGTGTCACTGGACTTTTCGGTTGGTTCGCTGCCTTTCCAATCTGCCGGTTTCAGCAACTTCCACAAATCGCTGGCAGAATTTTCAAACCAAACGTTCGAGCCCTGCTTTTCGATAACCGCAGCCGCATTGCGCACGATTCTGGCATCGAGAATAGCTGTGCCGTTCGCATCGTAAAAGGCGGGAATTGGTACCCCCCAGGTTCGTTGTCGGGAGATGCACCAATCCGGACGACTTCTTACCGCAGCTTCGATCCGGCTCTTACCCCAATCCGGAACCCAGCCCACCCGATCGATCTCAGCGAGAGCTTGTTCGCGCAATTTTGCGTGATCAATTGCGATGAACCATTGGTCCATAGCGCGAAAGATTACCGGCACTTTGCTCCGCCAACAATGCGGGTAGCTATGATGATAATTCTCCTGGTGCAATAATGACTTTCCAACGCGAAGCTCATGCAGAACAGCTTCGTTCGCCTCACTTTTCCCATGCTTTTCGAGAATGGATTTCCCAAGCATTTCCGTCGGCATTTGCTGTTCCAAAGGGAGATCATTGGTTTGGGTGAACCGCCCGTCATCATCCACGGGAGAATAAATGGGCAATCCGTTTTGTAGTCCCAGGCCATAGTCCTCCAATCCGTGTCCCGGCGCGATATGCACGAAACCGGTGCCAGTTGCGTTTTCGACAAAGGCATCGCCGGCATAAAGCCTGCCTGTGCGCCGGCAAAAGGGATGCTGGTATTCGAGTTGACTAAGCTCGTTGCCATTCAGGCTGCGGACGATTTCGTATCCATCCCATCCGCACTTTTGGGCCACGGCAGGCAGCAATAGTGCGGACACGATGAAGGCCTCGTTGCCCACGCGCGCAAGCGAGTAACTGAATTTAGAATTGTAGGCTACTGCTAAATTAGCCGGCAAAGTCCAAGGTGTGGTCGTCCAGATCACCACGGAGGTTCCAGGGTGACCCACAAGAGGAAACTTAACAAAAATGCTCTGACTCACGTGGTCTTTATATTCGACTTCCGCCTCTGCGAGAGCAGTGCGACCGGGGATGCTCCAATAAACGGGCTTTTTTCCACGATAAACAAAACCTTTTTCAACCAGATCCGCGAAGAGTCGAAGCTCGTTTGCCTCGTACTCCCTGTCGAGTGTCAGGTACGGGTTATTCCAGTCTCCGAGGACACCCAAGCGTTTGAATTGTTCGCGCTGAATGTCGATGTACTTGCGAGCATACGCTTCACACGCCTTCCGGATGGTTGTCGCGTCCGAAGCTGTATCACCCTTTTTTCGCATCTCCTGGGTTACTTTGAATTCAATGGGCAAGCCGTGACAATCCCAGCCCGGAATATAGGGGGCGCTGAATCCACGAAGGGTCTTATATTTGATTACGAAATCCTTAAGGATTTTGTTTAACGCCGTACCGATGTGAACGTCGCCATTGGCGAACGGCGGCCCATCATGCAGGACAAACTTCTCCGCACCGGCACGCTGATGTTGGATATTTTGGTACAGTTGCGCGGCTTCCCACTTGGCTAGCCGTTCCGGTTCACGGGTAACCAAATCGGCTTTCATGGGAAAGGAAGTCTGCGGTAGATTTAACGTGCTTTTATAGTCCATCTAAAGTCTCAAAAGAGGCGCAAGGTAACAGTGCTGCAGGGGAGTGTCAACGAACGCTGGGCGACCTTGCATTCAAGTGGAAAATGCTTACCCTGCTTCCGATGCTAAAGAGCGAAAAACCGCCTGTTGATATTGAGTTGAGGAGGCGTATTCAAGAGCTAATTGACTACAAAGGCGGAGGCTTCAACCAGGAGAATGTGGCCGACATTATCGAGAACGCACTCAAGATTTTGTCCGATGTAAAAGATAGCGGGGACGTCCGGGTCATTCAAACGGCGGTACGGGAACTGAGGTATGCTTTTAGACTTTTTGCGCCGTACGCCCAGGCTCGCAAGGTGACTATTTTTGGTTCGGCGCGGACACAGCCGACCCGCATGGAATATCAACAAGCCCTGGAGTTTGGACGCAAAATCGCGGCGGCAGGGTTTATGGTCATCACGGGTGCCGGGGGCGGAATTATGCAGGCCGGTCATGAAGGCGCCGGTCCGGAGAATAGTTTTGGGGCGAACATTCGCCTGCCCTGGGAACAGAGCGCCAACCCGGTGATCCGCGAAGACAAGAAGCTCATTACCTTCAAATATTTCTTTACCCGCAAACTCATTTTCATCCGACATTCGGATGCCATCGCGCTTTTCCCGGGCGGGTTTGGCACTATGGATGAAGGCTATGAAGCATTAACCTTAATGCAAACGGGGAAGAGTCAACTCATGCCGCTCGTGCTCATCGATCGTCCTGGGGGCACTTATTGGAAAACGTGGGACAAACACATTCGTGAGCACCTGTTGCGTGATCAATTGATTTCACCTGATGATTTGAACTTATATCACATTACCGATGATACGGATCAGGCCGTGAAGATCATCACCCGATTTTATCGAAATTTCCATTCCAGCCGCTTTGTCAAAGATCTTTTTGTTATCCGGCTAAACCATGCCCCCAGTGAAAGTGCCATCCAAGCCATGAACGAGGATTTTGCGGACATTGTGATTGGGCCGGAAATCAAGCGGATTGAGCCAACGTCCGACGAAATGGCGAATGACGATTATGTCGATCTGCCCCGCATTGCTTTTGGGTTTAACCGGCGTGATTATGGCCGACTGCGGCAATTGATTGATGTCCTGAATAAACTTTGACCATGGGCAACAGCAGAGACAGCGGTCCAAGGGATCGGCGTGAATTCAACTGGCACCGGGCGTATGAAAATATTGAATGACCGCACGCATGGGGAGTTGTCGCGGGAAGCCCAAGGATCAAATTTTAGGTATTTGTGCTGGTTGTTGGTTGTCCTGGTTTCATGCTGGTGCACGCCGGTTAATGCCGGCGAACCTCTACGTGCTTTGTTGGTGACTGGTGGCTGCTGCCATGATTACGAGTCGCAAAAGAAAATCTTAACGGAGGGTATCAGCGCTCGGGCGAATGTGGATTGGACGGTGATTCACGAAGGGGACGACGAGGGTAAAAACCATAAATTTAGCATTTATGGCAAGCCTGATTGGACCAAAGGGTTTGACGTAGTGGTTCACAACGAATGCTCGGGCTTTGTCACCAACGTCGATTGGGTGGAACGCATCACCCAACCGCATTTCGAAGGCGTGCCTGCAGTGGTGATCCATTGTGCGATCCACAGCTACCGCCAGTCCACCACTGATGAATGGCGCAAGCTTTTGGGGGTGAGCTCGTACCGGCACCAAGCGCGGCGTCCATTCGAGGTAGTTACGCTTCAACCGCAACATCCAGTCGTAAAAGGATTTCCGGTCCGCTGGCAGGACAGCCCGGATGAACTTTATGAAGTCACCAAGCTTTGGCCTGGCTGTCTACCACTCGCCGAAGGGGTCACACCTGGCGAAGATAAAAATCGACACCCGGTAATCTGGGTCAACACGTATGGAAAAGCCCGCGTCTTTGGGACAACGCTTGGTCATGGCAACGACACCATGGAGCGAAAAGAATACCTGGATCTTGTGACCCGCGGCTTGCTTTGGTCGTGCCATAAATTGGATGACGAAGGGAGGCCGAAGTCAGGTTTCGGGAAACAAGATGAGGCCAGGAGCAAGTGAGGAGATTTGTCCAGCGCAGCAGACCGGCTTTCTTTCCAGGCTGATCCTTGCGGGCAGGGGGGAGTTTGTGAGCAGCGGAGACGGGAGCAGAAATGTTTGCACTGGTCTTCACCCCCGAAGTTCGCGATGCGCTGGAGGACACTTATAAGTACTTATTTGGTTGAGATAGGTTGAGTTGAAGTGATCTCCGTAGCTCGGTTTTGGGCTTCACCTTCCACAGCCTTCCAGCACCTTCCATAACCTACCGCAGCTACCCCTGTTAAGGTGAAATCTTTACTTTTCATTTAGCGGCCAATAAACGGGCGGTCGAAACGTGTGTGCGGGGCCAGCGCCCACCTATTCGCTTTCTGGGGGGCTGGGGTTTTTTGGGTCCTCGTGGATGCTTCTGGTATCGGCACAAGTACATCCTGGCGGCGATGCGCACGAGTTCTGCGGCCAGTTCCTGGCTGGTCATTGGGCCGAACCGGGTCCAAGTGTGGGCTGGCAAAGCAATCTCCAGCCCGCGATAGGTGCCCTCCAGTTCCTCAGCCAGGTAGTAGCCGGAGAGCTCTGCTCGGCCACAGTCCGAAGGCCATGGGCGGCGCGCATGGCGGCTTTAACCACCGCCAGGACATTGTGAGCTATTAATCCGACCCCCAAACCCAACAGTGCCGCTTTGGGATAGGCCAGCGTGTTGATCTCGCAGTTGAGGGTGGCCTCGATTTCCTGAAACATCCGTTCGATGGTCCAGCGGCCCAGGTACAGCTCGGCTATCTGGCGCGCTCTGGCCCGGCCGGCCGGCAGATGGGTCAGAAGAAAAATCTCCTGGTCTGTCCCGCGCGTGGGTTGGTCCAGTTGCACCCGAATGCGCCGCCATGGGTGCACTTGTCCGTTGCGCAGCACCACTTTGACTTTCTGCTCACTGACTACGCCGCTCTCAGTGCGGCCCACCCGCCCAAACTCTTGCAGCGGTTCCAGCCCAAAGCCGGCATGCTGGCGCACGACAAAATAGGCCCGGCGCTCTGCCATGCCCTGAACCCAGCCCCGGGTGCAGAGGTTGCGGTCGCCAATCCAGAGTTCGCCGGCTCGCACTCCTGCCAGCACCTGCGGGATGAGTAAGCGCTCCTGCGCATGGCCATCTTCGCAAGGGATCATCTCCAAAATCAGCATCAACTCCGGATCCAGCACCACCATGGCCTTGCCCGGCAGTGGTTCGTCCTTTACTGGGCGCAAGACTTTGGGCCGGCGTTGGCTGGCCGCGATACAACTGCCGTCCACAATCCGCACCCGCGTCCCGGGCAGCGGCGAGGGCATCAACCCGCCGGTCTGCCGCACTACCGGCTCCAATTGCGCAGCGGTATGCTCCACCAGTGCGGCTACCACCCCGGGTTCAGTCCCTTTGAGCTTGTCGTAAAGGGCCACCACCGAAGGCCCGGCCTGGGGTTGGCGCGCTTGATAGGCCACCCTCACGGAGCGATGCAGGTTACAAAAACCGTCTCGCTCATAACCGCAAAAACCGTCGAAAACAACAGGTCCTTGTTGTACTGCCGTTGGGCCGCGGCTCCAAAGATCCGGTCGATCTGCTCTCGCGCCAGACACCGCTCCAAGGTCGCGCGGGCCATGACAGATACGGGTGCCGATTCGATAAACCTTTCGTAAACCCCTCCCAAAATGGTTTCGCTGTTCACGCTTTTAAAAAACATAAGTCTTTCACCCTAGCCCTAATTGGCCGGCTGGCCAAAAGCCTATGAATTCCCGTGTCAAACAATCACCTTAACAGGGGTACCTACCGCAGCCTTCCGTCCACCTTCAGAAAAGCGCGGAGCTGGGGAACGCCGTCGTGCGGCAATGGACTGGGAGTAGCGATTGAGGAGTGGGGTGCGTTCGGGCAACCCCAGTGCAGGCTTTGACACCAAGGGGAAAAGCGCACTTTCGAAGTGCAACTACCTGCAATTTCCTGCGACTACCTGCAAGTACCTGCAATTGTCTGCATCCAGGTGCAAGCGGCGGGGTGGCCGAAAAAACATTTATATTTTTTTACTCGAACTAGGTCGAACTAGGTCGATCTAGCTCAAACTAGGTCGAACGGAGGTTCAGGGTTTGGGAGCTGTTCGGGACCTCATTATGGAGGGCGAGCGGATGAAAACTCGGAGCTGCCGGTGGGCTAAGTGGAAGGATGTGGAAATACGTGGAAAATTCCACTTGAGCCCAGAGCCAGGTGTCGAGATTTATGCAGCACTTCTTCCCCCGCCGGAGCGGGGGTTTCAAACCGCTACACCGCTACATCTTAACCTAAAGAGTTCAGGCTGTAGGGATTGTGCATTTTTTGCGAGCCGCTACAAAGCGCTACATTTTCTGTTGGTGGCCAGGAGAATTCAATGCCAATGTGAGAGTTTGATTTGGAAGCATCATCGTTTCCAACGAACGCGGCACCTCGCCCAAGCGTGCTCTTGAGGTGACCGGAGCAGGAGCAGACTTCGGCCCGCCCCCCCCCCCGCCGCTTTGGGGGGATCTAAGCGTACAAGCGTACATCGCCAATGTTGACGGGCTTTTTTGATTTTCCTAAGCGTACATCCAAGCGCCGCATGTACGCTTAGAAAAGTGGGTTTAAGTCAATGTTTATGGGCCTATGTACGCTTGTACGCTTAGTGAAAACAGGGCTCATTTTGGAGGTCAAAAAGTGCACCGGTAACGATAAAGATTGGGGTTTTTGGAAGATGTGTCACCACACACTACGCGAAAAATACGGGAAGGGGGGCATGGTCAGGAAATCAAAGGGATGAGGATACAAAGATTTAATCCGACTGAAGACTACCTCTCCTACGCCAAACTTCCCAAGCAGGGAACTGGAATCAAGAACCCGTGCGGCCATGGATTTAAAAAGTTAGTCCGAATTAGTTTTGAAGTGGTGGCACCGAAAAGGGAGTACCCTTGCATGCCAACTTCAAGCCGTCCACGAAGGGTAACTGTATTCCCCAACTGGGCTTTGAACACCTCGGCACTTTTCTGGGTAAGATCGGGAACTTTATCAATTGAGAAAGCGAGTGAAGCTCTGGTGATGAGTTCCACCAGGAACAGTATGAACTTGATAACACAATTGCAGGCGCCGAAGGACCAAACCCCAGAACGCCCGGCTCGGTAAAAGAACGCTACCACACCTTTGCGAGAACGTTCCGTGTCAGCCCTTTTCATTTTCAGGTTTGTATGAGCCAATGGAGATATACAGGCCCCACGAAGCATTTTGAATACGCTGGTGCCTTTGTCAGGAGCTATCAATTGGAGTTCAAACCTTTGTCGTTCGGCAAGCTATAGTCATAACGCAACTTGTCCGCGAGTTCCATGGAAACCAGACCGGCTTAGCATGGCGACCAACTAGCCTTAACCAAAACATCGGGGCAACACCGGCCCCGGACTGCTCTTATTATTCACCTTGGAACTCTCCTCTCTTACCAGGAGCCGCTGACCATTCAACCCTGCTCCTCTCGCACGTTCCCCACAGCCTTTAGTCTCCCGCGTCGGCAGCGCATCCGGAAACCACGTTCCTACTTTCTGACAGACCCCGTCACCCTTCCTCGCCCAGCGGCGGCCAACACTGTTGGCGGCGGGCTTGTTCAACCAAGGGCGTATTTGCTGGCTCCGCAGCAATACACCCTTTTGAATTAGGCGGCGATGAGAAGTACGCTGTAAATGTATGCAATCATGGATGCGGTTGCTTATTTGATAGCCCCCGATATAAACGTCGTGATTATGGTCTCGCTGGTTCTTTTGTCCGATACAACCTGGCCTGTCACGAATAACGTTCGATCCTTGTTGACCCACGATTTACTGGCGACCTGCATCGAATCGGAAGTCGTCATCTGACCGGAAGTCGTCCACTGACGGATCCCGCAGGTAAAACCAGACATCTCGAGTCTGCCGAAGTAATACTCCAACACTTTTGCCGGGTCCACGGTGGCGCGCTCTGATTCCGCGGAAACAGGACGGTAAATTACCTGGTAGCTACCCATATCAATCCAGCCAGCTCTAGAATTCATGTAGCTGCGGATATGATCCTTTCCTGGGAAATCCGGGTCCGGCAAGGCAGCACCTTCACCAGGGAGCCAGCGACTGAGCCCCTTATACGGCCTGTTAAAACAAGAGCGAGCGGTTTCGTTGATCACATCACGATCTCGCAAATATCGCACTTCTTTTTTTGAGAGCATGCTGCAACCCGAAAGGGTTGTAACCATCGTGATTAGGATTAAGAAGTGGAAACGCATAAGATATGTTTTGGCGGCTCACAACTAATAGGCGTCATATTTGCGGCAGAATAAGACGTCATGAGGAGGACGATATTTCTTGCCCAGCGGCTTGTCCAAACGTTTTTAGGCTGAAAAGGAGCCCTTCTATGGAGCCTACAAATACGTCAACGAGCCCCATCTAAGAAACCTACCCCAATACTTCACGCCATCCCTCAACCCTCAACTCTCAACAACCCTTACCGCAGGGGGGCGGTCAAATAGAGGGGGGACCCCTAAGGTTTTTTGCAAGATCTTCCTACAGCTACTCAGTCCTATACTTGACAGCACATGGCCCTTTTTCAGGCAGCGAGCGTGGCTCCGACCCTCCAGTTCATCTTTCTAACTTTTTCCACATTTCGTGGAAGTGCTGCGCTGGAGGTCTATCCAAAAAGATTTGCGTCGCTCGCGGGATCATTTCAGCAATTAGTGGGACACACGCCAGAGGAAGCGAAGGTCGTTGACTCAATCCTCTCGCTCCGTAAGCAGGGAAAATCTTACGTCGCCATCGCGGACCAATTGAACGGCGACGGGATTAAACCCCGCAGCAGTGCAAAATGGCATCCCACGCAAGTTCAAGGTGTGGTGCATAGGGCGAAAGCAAAGCCACGAGTCACTTATCCTTGACCTTACCCGAAAGCCCGTTGGTTGCCGCCCAAACAGAAAAACCAACATGGTCCGATTCCTGCCACCACGAAGCGAACTCCTGGTCAAACGCCCTACTTGAGTTCAGAGCAGATAATAATAGTCCCCAACTTTCCGAAGGTTTTTCCATCCGGGACAACCCCTGAGCGAACCCGTCGTCAATCAGTAGAAGCTGGAGCATGCTGGACGGGGAACCGCCATCAACAAATGCACCACCAAAGAGTGGCCTCTTGAAACTATGGCCATAGCGATAAAGAAACCAACTGTGCTGGCAGTTTTTCGGCTTTATCGCCCGGGATATTGCGGAATCTTCAAGGGTCGCTCGGCGTCGGTACACAACTCCCCCGAACTTTCTGATGACTTCTACCTTCTTGAGTCCGCAGCCAGTACACACGTATTGGTCATAAGCGTTGGACCTTGTAAGAGCGGACGGGGCAAAGAAGTCCACCAGCACCACTGCCGCAATGAGACCTATTATCGTTATGGCAAATCTGCTCACGATTGTGGCGGATAGAGTGTTTTTACGTCTGATGTTTAATGAACAACTGGAAGGCTCCCGCTGGCCACACCGTCTCGTCCGACACTCGTTCTCCTTCCGTAGCCACGTACCAGCTTCACAGTCCGCCCAGCCCCAATTTGGACCGCATTTGTCTAGCTGGGAACCTGAGTTGTAATTGTGACCAGTCCTTGGTCAGCAAAGCCACCGTTAATGAGTACCGAGAGACAAGCCAGCGCAGCTATAGTTTTGATAAGCATATTTCCTTTTGGTGGTTGAGAGTACCCACCGTACTCGTTCGGAGGACTCTGAACGACCAGGATGGCATTGCAAGCCAATGCTTACCCTTGAGCAGGTCTTTTACACCTTGCCTTGGACACACTGGGTCAACATGAGCCCAACCCCCCACCACGCCTCCCTCCGCGAGCTTGGCTATTGTGCCGTGTAAGCGATTATGCAGTGTTGTTGGGCGGTTCCTCCGAAAACCGAAGGAATCGCCTTTTTTTATCTTTGTGACTCGACATAATTGGGGAGGACTGATGAACGCAGCAACGATTTGGGGTCGTAGCAAATCCACGATGAGCCGGCGTTGGTAACGTAACAGTCAACATGGTTTGAGCAGGTGAAAGTATGTGCTCAATGAAGCCCTAGAGTGTGGGTTGCGGACTTTCGGAACTTTTCCGATTTCAAGGTTCGGCGGGGATATACTTTTGATAATGACAAAAACCGACTCGTATCTCCTGGGCGAGTTCATCCGCGATCAATCGCAGGATGCTTTCACCGCGCTCGTTCAGCGACATCTAGGGTTGGTCTATTGTGCTGCGTTGCGGCAGGTTCGCTCACCTCAACTCGCTGAAGAGGTCGCCCAATCCGTTTTTACCGACCTCGCCCGCAACGCTTACCGGCTAAAGCCCAACACCGTTCTCACCGCGTGGCTCTACGAGGTCACGCGGCGGACGGCGATTAACGTGGTCCGCGGGGAGGCCCGCCGACAGCTCCGCGAACAAATCGCCCTGGAAATGAATGCCACGAATGCCACCCATGACGATTGGAGACAAATCGAACCTCTCCTCGACGAAGCCATGCACGCGCTCGACGACATCGACCGCGCGGCCATCCTGCTCCGCTTCTTCGAGAACAAAAGCTTGCGCGAAGTCGGCGAAAGCCTCGGCACGACCGATGACACCGCGCGAAAGCGTGTCAACCGCGCGGTCGAGCGCCTGCGCGAATTCTTCGCAAAACATGACGTGAACGTTGGCGCCAGCGGATTGATTGTTTTGATTTCCGCCAACGCCATCGTGAGCGCACCGGCAGGACTGGCCACTGCCCTGGCCGCCTCGGCATTGACGGCGGGAGGTGTGGCGGCGGCGGGCTTTGGGGCGCAACTCACAGCCTGGATCGGAAGGTTAAGTTTGCAGACCGTGGCGGTTGGCGTTCTCGTGCTCAGCATGGCGGCGCTGGTCGCCGTGCGCGAGGTGCAGTCAGCTCGCACCTCGTCAGCGGCCACGAACAGCGCAGACTCACCCGGGACTGCTGCGGCATCACCTGTTCAAAACTCCGCACCAAGCACCCCACGATTGACGAGCAGAAAGGCATCACCCGCTCTTCCATTCGATACCGCGCAACGGGATTTGGCCCGGAAGCTCTATGGCGAAGGCCAAGAGCTTCAGCGCAACAAAAAGTTCGAAGAAGCATTAGCCCGATACAACATGACGGCAGCGATCATTGAGAGCGGTCTGCTGCCGGAAAGATGGATGGTCGATTTCTATTTCACGCGCGCGACGATGGATCGCGGGGCTTCCGCCAAAAGGGATGACGCGGCGGCGATTGATGACTATACCAAAGCGCTCCGCATCGATCCCAATTACTCCAGTGCGCTAGCCAACCGCGCCCTGGCTTTCTCGAACCGGAAACAATACGAGGCCGCCAACGCCGATTTCACGCGCCTGGTCGAAGATCCTTCGGTGGATTTCTCCCATTACATTCCGGGTCGCACGAACGGCATGGCTTGGGCTTATGAATATCGCGGCCGCATGTGGCTGGACGCGAGCCGTTCCGCCGAAGCGATTCCCGATCTCCAAAACGCCATCGCTCTATACGACAAGATTGACGAAAAAGTTACAGCCCAATTCTATCTCGCCGCGGCCTACAAGGCTGCGCAACAGCGCGAGCAACTTCTTGCCGAAGCCAATTCCATGGCCGAGCAGGCATTGAAGTGGGCGATGCGTCCTGGCGGCACCAGTGAAGAAAGAAGTGCGGCGGAAAGCGGCGCACGCTGGGCCAGCGAATTTCTCGACCACAAAGCCAGCTATCAGCTCGAAGTTGTGGCCGCCGTCAAAGCCAAGCTCGGCGATTTCGCCGAAGCCGTGAAGGAACAGGAACAGGCGCTCCGCGAATTGCCCGCGTCGGCTGAGAATCAGCGCGCAGCCATGCAGGCCCGGCTGGAACTCTATCGCACCGGCACGGCCCTGATTGCGCCGTAGAAAGATTTCCTGGCTGACGTTTCTTGCTCCTCTCCGCTTTTCGCGTCGGCGGCTAACATAAGTGAGTGAGCGCAGGATAATGCCGAGTCTCCTATCCGAAGCGACGAAATCGGAACCGTGAAGCTAAACATCGCTCCCTTGCCAATGGTGAGCCGTCCAAACTGTGAACATGTTGCAGTCATTGATTTGATGACCCTAGAAACTGTTGCCCCAGTGATTCGTTAGGCCACTGCTCTGTCGATCTGGATAACATTGTCTGCCTGAAACTCCACTCGCATGCCACTGCGAATCTCCTCGGTGCAATACGGGTCATTGTCGAGGACCCCAACGTAAAACTCCGGCCTCACCTCGGCAACCCGAACCCACATCCGCTCCACATGTGCCTCCTCATCGAACTCAATCCGAAAGATGAGCTTCGCGAGGTCACCCGCGCGCAGGTTCTCACGCTCCGCCTGCGGCGGGATGTGAAACGTGTCTGGAAACTCTCCATGAGTTGCCGCGCCGCTGTCGAGTGTGTAGGTAACGGGCATGATGCTCGAAGTGGCTTAACAACTAATACACTTCTAATTTGACGCAGAATAAGACGTCATGAGGGGACAATATTTCTGGCCAAACTGCTTGTCCAAACGTTTTTAGGCGGAAAAGGAGCGCTTCTATGGAGCTGTCCCATACGTCCAAGAGCCCCATCAACCCTCAACCATAAGCGGAGACCTTACGCTAATGACTGGCACTTGCCAACTGATGGCAATCGCCCTGGTGGGAGGGGTTCTAATTCCAAAAGCAGGCCTCGCATTTTAGGAAAAGAGCCTTTGCCAGGTGGATTTGGATAGGGCCATGCGAACGACATCTCTGCGCTGGTTCTGGAGCAGGGCATCTTCAAGGAAGATGCCCTCCAGTTCGAATCCAAACTTACCATTAAGATTCAGGTTACGGATATTGGTGTCCATGGAGTGAATATAAACCTTGTGGAATTTACGGATGACGAAGACGTAGTAGAGGAACAGGAAAGTGGCACGTTTACCAATTCCTTGCCCGCGCATGATCGGATCCCCCACGAGTTTTCTCATTTCCAACTTGGAGGAATCCGGATCGATGTTCTCGGCGCCAATAAAGCCGGCTACTTTATTTTGAGACAGAATGGCGAAGTATGCGCGATTCTCCGCCTGAAAGTATTGAGTTAGGGCCGGGGCGGAGATGGGAAACCCAGGGTAAAAACTATCCTGAACCACCGTTGGCTGCAACCAAGCAACCAATTGCGGGACAATGCTCTGGTGCATAGCCGTTAACGTCACTATGTGCACGGCAAGTTGGCGGTCCGAGACCGATTATGACTTGCTCCAAAGCTTGCCTTGGCCTCCCCGCGACACGATATCGGATCGCGTTCCCATCTGGGTCGATTAAGCGGATGCTACGGGGAGGAGCAACTGGATCAAGTCCTGCCCAATCCAACACTGTGGCCAGGGTAGCCAAGGTGATGCGACGGAGTGGATCGCGTGGAGAGACCCGTTCGGATCGGTGCCCGCGTCGAGTAGCAATTCAACGATACTCAGCCTCGGGTTCCCACACGCCACATACAGTGGAACGTCCCCATTTCCCGACGCGTTCGGGTCCGCACCATTATCCAGCAACATTTTCACAATGTTCCCATGGCCCCGTTTGGCCGCGGCGCACAACGCCCGTTCCCCGTCAGCATCCCGCTCGTTTGCATCCGCCCCATCCTTCAGTGCCCTCTCGACCAGGGCGGGATCGCCAATCGCCGCCAGATCCGCCAGGTCGTGCTCGACGCCAGCCGCAATAAGGTCCCCGCGCACCTGGAATGAAGTGAGGCAATCAATTATTGAAAGCAAAACCGGCGAAACGCAGCGACGGTGGAAAGTGGCGGCTCGGGATACCGCCTTTGACCTCATACGAGATAAGCCGTTGGTTGAAACACGGGCTGAACATTTTCTGAAAAATTCATAAGGGCGGAACTGTTTCCACGAATGATTACCTTCGTCGCCGGCAACACTTCGCGATCGATACCGATTGGCTTCGTCGGGCGCAACCGCTCGTAAAGCGCATAGGGATTTTGCGGCAATTCCCGGCTGGCGAGACAGCCATCGATTTCACTGCAAATCGAGCAAGTTCGAGAGAATTTATCGCGATGCACTCACCCGGGAGTCGGAAGCATCCAATAAAGTAGCTCCCACGATTCCGAGCAGGGTCTCGGTTGCGACGCTGCGGAATTCGATAGCCGAGAGAGCCCGGCTTTGGTCGAGCACCAGATCCGTAATAGAGAAATAACACTTCGAATCGGCGACAGCGTTCCCGCCTCCGTGCAGATCCCCGACGGGAATAGGATAGGCCTTTGGGCAAATGCTGCTCACCAAGCTAGGAAAAGTATAAGGCGGAATCAATTGTTCGAGTTGGGGTTGGCCGGTTGAATACTGGAGAAGGACCTCAGCAGCGGGGTAGTAACATTTGAGCGTTTTGGCGATGTTAGCTGTTAGCAGGTAGAGCTTTGCAGCCCGGCAAGGCTCGTTGAGCTTTAGAGTAACGCGTGAGGAAAACTGATCGTATGGCTGGGTGCAGCAAATCGCCAGGACGCGGTTAGACGCGGTCTGAAATGTCAGATCCAAAGCTGCGCCATAATTTGGCGGATTGGGATTGAACCGCGCACGTTTGGCCGAGATTCCTTGCTCGGGTAACACGCCAAACTCGAAGACACTCATCACCGAATTGAGCAGAATGTAGCCGCGCTCATCACGCGCGGGGGGCGGTTGACGCCAGTCCACGCCGTGCTGTGCTCCTGTATAGTCGATCCGCCACTGCGTTTGAGGACCAAACAGACTCTCCGTATTCGCGTTAAAAAGGTGCCCTAAATCGATGGGACGAAGCTTTTCCTTCCAGGCAGGCTTCGGTGATCGCAAATCCCAGCAGGCAGCCGAGTTCGTTTCGCGATGGCCGGCTAACTCAATTTGTATGGGAATGGTTCCCGGGCTGAGCCGGTCCCAAACATCGCGCAACGAAATAACGACGGACTGAGTGCGGTGAGTTTCTATGTTCAACGGTTGTTGGAACGTCTCTCCAACAACCTGGATCCTCGCGTTCTCACTGATTGCAGTTGCGGAGCCATTTGCGATTTCGACAGTGAGTGTCTGGTTCGTCGGATTCAGTTGAGGCGAGAGCAGCGCAGGCCCACCTTTGTAAAGACCGGGTAGGTATCGTTCGACAATGCTCCATGGTTTTTGGATCGATAAATCCAAAGGCGCGAGCCATGTGGCATTGCTCGCCTGAACCTCGAGGAAAACGGTTGGTTTTGAAACTCGCACTGGTTTGAAGCTAATTTTGGTGTGACGATCGTCAGAATTGCTGATCTTCACGTCACTTACGGCGGCCTGGGGGTCATGCACGTGAACCACTTTGAGGTCTTCACCTTCGAAAACCATCGGAACCCCGACCACTCCCGCCAGTTCGCCATGAATGGCCGGATGATCGGCCGCTCGGTGCAGTACGAACTTATGTTCCTTGCCAATCGGGGATTCCAGCTTCACGCGCGCCGAGTTTACGGCCGTCTCAAACTCTGGCGCGACCCCCTTCCCATTAACAGAGGCTTCCCTAATGCTCCACCGCACGGGTACTTCCGCGCGGAAGCGTCGCGGCACTGGCGTTTGCACCACAAGTTCAGTTCCTTCCGCGGTTTCCTTATAGTGATAACTTACATCCCGATGCGAGATCTCGACTTCATGCCAAGTACGAGGAAATGCCGGGCGCAGAACCAGCAAGTTCTCGCCGAAAAACGGCTTTACACCGAATAGTCCGTCCACCACGGCATTCAGGAACAGCGGCTCCAATTCCATCGTATCACTGCCGGTTCCTTCCCAGGGTTCTCCGCCATTGAGGTATGCTGATTCCGCTATTGTTTTGAAAGCATCCCAAAATCCATCAGTATCTCCCGCCCCGCAGGCGGAATGGACACTGGCGCAAGTATCGCCGCTGGCCACGTAATGATGGCTCCATTGAACAGGCCACCAGTCGTTGATGAACTCAAACGTAGAACCGGGCAACAGGTCACGGAAGTGCAGGTTTTCACGCACGTATCGCATGGCTGTGTAATTTTGCATCGGTTCACCGATCCCCCGCCAAATGGGATAATTCTCTTCAGAAGTGTGTGGCCGGGGACGATTCAATCCATTGACTTCCGAGGAAGACCACGCGCCAACCTGGGGCGACCAAAAGTGCTTTAGATATTGCTCACGAACCTTTTCGGCGCGTTGCTTGTACCGGCGCGAGTAATCCGGATCGATGGGGCGAACCTCAACATTGTTAACCACGTAATCCACATCGCCCAGTGCCGTAGCCATATCGTGCGCAGCCCGCAAAGCCGTCCATGCCATCGCCGTTTGCAAAGCCGAGAAGCCGCCGCTGTTGTTCTGGTCGGAATCCCACATTTCATAATAGCCGGTCATGATGTTGTCACCGTCGGGGTCACTCACAGCCAGACCATGTTCAAGCGCTCGCCGGGCGGCGGGCCAGATCCGCTTCAGAAACTCGTTGTCGCCGGTCCAGCGCCAGTGCCACCAGCATTGCTCGACAAAATAAAAATCCATGTCTTCATGCCAGTCGCTAATGGCAAACGTGGTCATGATGTAGCGCTGTCTGCCTTTGACATCCTGTGTTCCGGCAACAAGTTGAAGGGAGTCGGCAACCTCCTCATGCATTCCGGCAGCCTCAAACCCATAATAACCATGATTGATTTTGCCGTATTTGCTTAAAACAACGCCATGCATAAACCCAGGATATTCAAACTGGGCGCGCGCTCGCGCGGAAACATGATTGATTACTGTATCCAAACGGACATCGGGTGTATGGACCTGAAGCCGTTTCTGCTGCCTATCCCAAAAGTCGCGAGTTTCTTGCACTAATGCCTCGTGCGTGTCACGCGCGTTAAGAAACTTCTTTTCAGGTTCGAGCCCATCTCCAATCCAATGATCAAACCATTTGGGTTTCATCTTTTCCAGCCAACTGGAATCAAAGGGACGAAACTCGAGGCGGTGATAAGCATCCGCCACTCCTTCATGGTTGTAATCACTGTAACCCCAAATGCAAAGATAGCGGCACGTATTAGTGTGGCTATCACCGGTTGAACTTGGCGAAGCCGTTAATTCCACTATGACCTGTCCATTGCTTACAGTGCCTGAAGAGTCGGCGAGGCCGGCGAATATTTGCGCGTATTTGCCGCTGCTGAACTGGACGTAACTGCCATGGTCGGCGACGTGGGTGGCTTTATCTACTGCCCAGGTGAGCGTCACTTTGCGTGACGATTCCGCCGAAACCCGCGTAGTGGCTGAAAAACCCCATGGTCGTCCGACCAGCCTTAGCGCTTCGAGTTCGATACTGATTCCGAGATCGTTGTCCTGACATCTCCAACGAACCGAGCCTGCATAAAGAGTTGCGTCTATGGAATCGAATTGGTCGAGCCACTTTGTTTTTTCGTTCGCAGTCACTTGGACTCGGAAATCGCCAGTAACACCAATGTCCGGAAGCAAACCGGGAAGCGCGTATGCACCCGCCGTTGTTCTCATGTCCAGGCGCAAGCGCGGTCGATCACCGGCGCGCAACCACCAGGTGCCCGTCGTCAAAATACAGTTAAAAGCCCCTTTGCCGTTGTGAATCAAAAATCCATTGCCGTCCGCGGGTTGATAGCCCTGGCCTGCGGCTGGAACTCCAACTAAAGGTCCATAGAATACCTGTTTTTTTAAACTCAGGCTTGGTGGGACGGGAACAATAGTTGGGGTTTGGGCACCGTGAAAAAAGGTCCCTTCGACGTGCAACGGCTCGGCGGCGGAGATTTTTGGAAAAAGCAAGCCGCTCAAAATGGCTGTGCAGCTCAGCCTGATCCAAGATGAGTGCAACCACGTTATGTGTCTAAATTCCGGAAGCGCCATTGTACCGATTTCACATTGCAGGTTCTCTGAGGGACCTGGCTCCTGCCCATCTCTTATTTCTTCTGGATCGCTACCTGTCGGACAAGACTGCTTGCAGGCACGACTTGTGCAAAGCGGCCTACCGCCGGAGGCTCTTCGCGCTCAAGCCACTTCGCAAAACGATTATCATCGTCCGTGCAAAATTCCCAGTCTCCATCCAGTGAAATGGCCTCATTGCCGGAAGAGATTACGGGCGCCTGGCCGCGAAAACCGCCAAGCCCGCCCCAATCATCCACGCGAACGGCGATTTTGTTCCATGCCCCTGCGCGCAAACAAACCGCCGGAACGGTGTGACGGCCCGGGTGATCAAAATCACCCTGGCCGACTTTTGTTCCGTTCACGTACGCATCATAGGCATTGTCCACCCGCTCGATTTCGAGTGTGGTCTCGTGGTTTGCCCAGGAGGCGGGCACTTGCACATAACAGCGGTACCAGGCGATGCCATCATATTTTTTCCATCGGCCGCCTGGATCATTTTCCCAGGCGCCGCTGACGTGAAGCGGATACCAGGTGGTTTCAGCGCGCCGTGCGACGTTGCTGCTGCCTTCCTTATAAATGAAACCGGCATCCACCCAGTTCACTAAATTGAACGGGTAAGAGCCGCCAGCGTCGATGCAAGCCAAACTGATGTGCCGAGTGCCTTTGGGGATTGGAATGTCAAAGCGCCAGGGTTCCTGGGAGACCCGCAAAGCGGGACTTTCAGCCGCCAAAGATCCGTCTACAAAAACGCGACAAATGGCATTGGCGAAAGTGACCTGATTGAACCCATGGGTTTCTTCGAGCAGATCGTCAGCAACGCCAACCCGGGCGACGAAACGGCCGTAATCGGGATCAACCGAATATCTCACGCTCGAAGGCGCACGAAAGCCAAGACCCTGGGCGTATTTTTTTCCCCGTATACGGAGTTCCTTGTCTTGAAATGAGTGTCCGGCTTTGGGGATCGAGAAAAATCCCCGAGCGCCAGCTTGCGCATAAGGATCGATGATGGGAGTCAATTTTTCGAGAGCGACATCCGGCCTGGGCCCGGGGTGCGGGAGTCTCAGGAAATAGGCGCTCGTGGGAATGCTCACCGCACGGCCGTTGCGAAAGGCTGCCACTTGAAGCGTGGCCGTCTCGGTGAGGTGCAGCGGCTTCGAGTACAGCGGCGAGCTTGCATTGGGAACGTTGGCGGAGGAAACTTTCGTTGCGTCGGAGATTTGGCCGGGAGTTAATGTGTAACGGATTTCCACGTTTTCCAGCCAGGGAGCGGTCAACGTAACGTCCACCCCGTGCTCGAAAACAAAGGGCCGATAGGGTTTCCCCCACGGGGTAATGCGAACGGTTTCGACGATCCATTTGTCGTCCCACAAGCCGGCTTTGCGCCATTCCTCGGCGACGTTGATAGTGGGAATCCCAGCGCGTTCGAGGTCTTCGTCCGTTTGCTGCGTGCCACGATCTGGCGTGAAGCCGGTGGCAGGATCGTAATGAGTAAAGGCGTCATTGATGTCGCGACCAAGCCAGCACACCAGCCCCGCGTCAGCCATATACCTAAGAGCGCCCGGTTTGCCAAAGAGACACATATTGGTGTGCAAGCCAAGATAGATTACGTGCGTGATCCCGTGATGCTTCAGAATGGTATAGACCTCCTCGGTGCTGCTGGCGATGTAGTCCGTTTCGGTGATCACCAGGTCAGGGTTGATTGCATTCTCGCCGTAGTTTGCGACACAACTCAGGCCCGGCCCGCACATGCAGCCCCAGACATCGGCGGTGAAGTTGCAGGCGAGTTTACCTTTGTGTGGGACTTCAATTGGTTCGAGGGCCATGGCCCGCTCCCGCTGCGGCCAGCCCGAGTACGCGGCGACAACATCACTCGGACACCAAATGATCGGCAAATTAAGTTTGTGCGCGCATTCCAGCGCGCGATTCCAGCGCGGCACCATGGCAGAAACTCTCTCGCACGCTGTCATGCACCAGTGATAGTTCCAGGGATCCACGATCACAATCGCGATCTTTTCTGATTCCACTGTTTCCTTAACGTGCTTGATTTCGCCCGATTTCGAGTCGCGGGTCTGAAGCTCGAAATTCAAGGGCACTGCCGCACAATTGGCCCAGGCAGAAGCGACGAGAATTGCCGCGCAGAGCCGCGGCCCGAGGTGTGTTCGAAGAATCATTTTCATAAAGACGTTTCAGTTAATCACCGAGTTAAAATTTGAAAGGCATTAAATTCATTCCAAACTATCGCAGAACGAGACGTTTTCGGTACAGACGATACACCCACCACAGGGTCAAGCGGCCATTGCCCTAGAACAAGACGGTATTTCTGGTTTCTGACAAGCGAAGCGTTTCCTTCGCAGGATTGATTTTTGTGCGGCTGACATAGGCAAGTCGCGTACGCCGGGAAGCCCTTGCGATGAAGGCCTGGGATAGCTGGTCATTCATCGAGATAAACATCGTGCCTGGGCGGCATGGGCGGCAGCCGGACAAAGTAACCATCGCTCGCTAAAGAAACTCGCCGGCCTGCCCGGAATGCTGCTGCCCGCAAAGTGCTGGTCGTTTGCAGCACGAGAGGGTGCTGATATCGTGGCGACTCCGAATCGGGCCATTGCAAGTGTGCTCGTTCTCTATTTGTCCGAGAGGAGTGAATGTTCGGAGCCGGGGGAACCCTCCGTCCACCAACGCCTGGCTTCCCGTGCAATATCCTCTTCCAGCGGGCGGATGAGGCTTTGGCGCACACGCCGGCCGCCGGGCGCTGAGCGCATCGGCCCGCCCCAATAGTGAGGCGATGGGCGGCGGGACAGGTCCAGCGTAGCGACGAGCATTCTGATCTTGTCGTCTTTTTCGAAGGATTTGATGGTGGACCAGGAACCGCGGGTCGGTTCCGCTTGCGCTTCTCCGGCCATCGTGCCGCCCGGATCCCAGATGCCTGCCGGGGAGCCTCCCGGACTGACGACCATCCAGACGCTGTTGTCAGCGGCACGCGCCGGCATGAGACCGGCGTAGTATCCTGCGTTGGGCAAAAGCACGATTTCCGCGCCTTTGTAGGCCAGTAATCGAGTCGTCTCCGGGAACCAACTATCATAACAAATGATAATTCCAACCTTGCCGAAATCAGTGGTAAAGACCGGTAGATCCTTCCCGGGCGATACTCCATCGTCTTCTTCGGGCTCATAGACTTCGAGCTTGGAATATGAGCCGACGAGTTCGCCGGCACGATTGAAGAAAGGCGCGGTATTGAAAATCAAATCGCCACGTTTCTCGTAGAAACTCCCAGTGGCGTACATGTGCCACTGTTTGGCTTTGGCCGCCAGCAGGCGAGCAGCCGGTCCATCTATCGGTTCGGCGTCTTTTGCTCCTTTGCCATTGAACCCTTCGGGGAGCAAAGCTAAATCCACCCGCTTCTTGCCTGCCGTGTCCAACCACTCTGACCAATGCTCGAGATTACCGCCACCCCAGCAGCAAGCGACTTTGGCCAGGCGCGGCGGCGGCGGTTGGCATTGCTGGAGCGAAATTTCCTCCCACCAAACCTTGCCATGCGGACTGAATCGAAAGTAGAGCCGGACCTCGGAATCGCCCGCCCCGTCTGGCGCTGGAAACTGGCTGTCACCAATGATAGATCGCCCAACCTTGTGGTAGTCGAAAATGCCATCATTAAAGCTGCCGAAGACCGCATGCACCAGGTGACGGTTCAGATCCTCGATTCCTTCCACACGAAGCCGCACACGAAACCGATAAAACTTGCCGGACGCGAACTTCACTTTTTGCCGAACATAACCGTAGCATTCTTCACGACCGTTCCCAGCGCCCATAAGTGATCGGTGGCCGGCATCGTCCGCGACGAGTTCGAATTTCGGGGCCACTGCTGGATTGGGCTGAATCACTTCCCAACCGGCAGGCAACCCGCCAGGATTCCCTTTCGAGAAATCGCTGTTGGCAATGAGGTTGCCTTTAGTCCAGTCATCATCTGATGGGGTTTGTGAAAAGGCAGGGAGGCAAACGAAGATAACGAAGAGTAGCAGCCCCGGATTCGAAAACAGGATTCGGCAATTCGCGTTAATTTCTCTAGCAACTGGCGGCAACAATTCTGAAAAAATATTGCTCATAAAAAAATGAAACGGTTTACCACCACAAGAAAGTTGGGTCCGGTGCCGGTGAAACATCCCAGAAAGTGATTTCCTTTGGAAACCTATACGCCTGAGTATGGCCATCACCGAAAAGCATATTTTCATAGCGTTGGCCTTTGTAGTTATGCCAGATGTCTTTGCCGGTGGTAACGTCCCGGTTCCCGTGCCACGGCCAATCGCCATGAATGATTTTGTTAGCAGGGCTTTTCGTAACCTCGGAAACTTTTATAGGTTTATATACGGCCATGTCCGCCCCGTTCACATGTTTCACGCGGAACGAGTCGCCAGCCCACTGGACCAAGTAGCTATTTCCCCAGGCTTGCCAACAACTAGGCGCTTCGGGAGTCAGGCCGTCTCCGTGGTCGGCGGGACAGTGGAATACCTCGGGACTGGGCGCATATTTGTTAAGTGGCCTGTTTGTGACTTCCACGGCTGATCCGTAACCGGCTGAATTACCGGTGAAAATGGTGCCTTTTTGTCCACCAGCGGAGCCCCAGCCATCATGAACCGGGTAGAAATCGCGATTATCCTCCGCGTACATGTGATACGCCAGGCCGTGCTGATGCTCGTTGCTGACGCACTTGACTTGTTGCGCCTTGGCTTTGGCGCGACTCAATGCGGGCAGCAACATGGCTGCTAAAATAGCGATGATTGCGATCACGACGAGCAACTCGATCAGGGTGAAAGCTTCCCGGTCAAAAATTGTTTTAACGTGCTTGTTCCGCAATGCTCTCATACAAATTTGCGTCGCCCGGCCACATCACATTTACGTAGCCGGAAAGCCTATCCAGTTCACCTTGCCCGCTCGCCAGTTCGGCAAAAGAATTTGAGGTGGAGAAAACGGCGTCCATTCCATATTCTGCCGGGCTCTCAGTAATAATATGTGCTATTCCCACCTGGACCGCCCAAGGCACGCGGCACGCAAAGCGATTTCTTGCGAACCACAACACTTCCGTCCGCCTGGCCGACTGGCTGATCGGGTGAGATCGACCAGGTCAAGCCGGGGCTTGAGGACAGACTCGTGGCATCCCAGCGGCCCAAATGCCCAAGATCCCAGAATGCGGAGCCGGGGGTTTTGCTGATCCGATGCGTAATAAATCCGCGACGGCTGTCGCACTCCTGAGATTTAGTTGGCCAGGCTGGTTCGTTCGCTTGAGGGTCTGAATTGTGTTTTCCGGTGGTATCGACATAGGTCATCAAAGGGGTAAGGTTTGCGAGCCACACGTATGGAGTGTAAACGTTCGGCGCCGTGGTGTCCCAACCGCCGTAGCCCGTGTCCCCCGGCGCTGAGAATTTGCTCATGCTATCGTAATTTCCCCAGAACTTCCCGAATGTCATTCGAGTAATCGGGCAAATTAAAATGGCGGTGTTCTTCACGTACGTCCCGCGCATTAGGTCCACAATGTTCTGGGTCGGCGGTTGCCCGGTTCGATGGTAATCGGGAGAACTATCGTTGTGCGGCGCGAACTTGCCGCTCGAGTCTTCGGCATAAAGGATTTGGCAAAGGTACTGTTGGCGGATGTTGTTGATGCAGGAGGCGCGCATGCCGGCATATTTGGCTTTGTGCAAAGCCGGGAGCAACATGGCTGCGAGAATGGCGATGATCGCGATCACAACGAGCAACTCGATCAACGTAAATGCTTTTTCGTCACAACATGCGCGGTGTTCACCACCCGAAACGTTCACCAGTTGTCTCATCTGTTAAGCCGCGATCGGCTGAATTCCCATTCAGCCGATCGCCACGTGTTGACCAAACCGGACCACCCAATCGCGTTTATTGCTTCAATCTGTAGTATCTCACACTATTGGAGATACTCAAAGTCACCGGACTGTTGCTGCCGTTGGGCACGTCGGTCCAAGTGGCCGGGTTGGTAACATTGGGATTCTCCTGCAGTTTAAATCCGGCGATTCCCGGCGGCCACGAGATTTGGATGTTGGAACCGGTTCGTTGAATGTTGAGAATGGCCGGAACTGCAGGCGGGAGATTTGAGGAAGCGCCATGCAGCATCTGATCAACAATCTGGCTTTGAGTTAGCGCCAGATCAAATATCGCCATGTCATCAATCAATCCTGTGAATGGATAACCGTCCGGGCGTTTGCCGACAAAAATATCCAGGGTGCTGGGCACAGGGATTGCGCCCGCCTCACCCTGGGCAGCCAGGTTGCCATCGATGTAAATCGCGCCGGTGGTGCCTTGCTGGGTGAAGGCCATGTGGTGCCAAACATCGGCGCTGAAACCGGCACCAATATTGCCGCTGCCAGTAATCCAATACAGGAAACGCCCCGTGCCGCCGGGTTGAACCTGGATTGTCCAGGGATTATTGACCCCGCGAGTAACCGGCATCTGATAATTACCATTCGCGCTGCTCAGATTCATCCAGAACGCCAATGTCTGATTTACGAGATCAAAGCTCGGGCTCGAGGGGATATCCACATAGTCAGCCGTGTTCCCGTCCAGCGAAACGGCGGAGCCGAACATGCCAGGGACGACCTCCCACGCCCCTTGATACGTGCCGTCGTGGCCGTGACCGGAAGAATCCGCAGCCGTCGTTGAATTGGTGGCGTCATCAAACTTCCACAGGCCAATGAGGTTCGGGGCACGCACCGTCAATGCGGCCGGGAGAGTAGAAACCGACGGCGCGCCTGGATACGAGACCACGCACACAAACTGGGCGTTGTTGTCACCGAGAGAAACCGGCGGCGTTGTATAGGATGCATTTGTCGCCCCGCTGACATTCGTCCCGTTCTTTTGCCACTGGTAGGTGACTTGAGCAGGGTCCAATCCCGTGAGATAGGGTGCGGTGCTGAAGGTCGCGGTGAGGCCAGGTTGCGTGGCGACCGGTTGGGGTTCAACCACAGCACCCAACGCTACCGGAGCCAGGAGATTCGACGAAGCCCCGTTCTGCATATGATCCCTAATTTGGTTGGGCGTCAGGGACCAATTGAAGAGCGCTACATCGTCGATCACTCCTTTGAAATTGTACCCATCCTCGCGTTTCCCCACCAGGATGTCCTTGCCGCTTCCGAACGGCAGGCCAGCGATAGTATTTTGGCCGGCAAGGATCCCGTCAATGAAAACGGCGCCGGCGGTGCCTTGTTGCGTGATTGCCACATGGTGCCAGGTGTTCGGTGTGGTGGTTCCGGGGGTAAAGACCACCGTACCCGGAGCGATCCAGATGAAGACACGGCCGCCAAGGGCGGCCGTTGCCGGTAGGAGTGACGTTGTCCATGGATTATTCACCCCCCGAGCGATTGGCATTTGGTAATCCAGTTGCGAACCGTCGAAATTCATCCAGAACTCTAGAGTAAGGTTGGCCGTGTCGAAATTTGTAGTCGATGGGAAATCCACAAAACCATTGGTTCCATCAAGCGAAACGGCATTGCCGAATTTTCCCGACACCAGAGATGTTCCGGACTGGTAAGAGCCGGCATTGCCATTGCCCGAAGAATCTGCAGCCGGATCGCCGGTGGTGGCTTCGTCGAATTTCCAGAGCGCGATCATTTTTGGAGTGAGGAGTGTAAGAGTCGCCGGGGCGCTTGTGATGCTCAGCGTGCCGGGGTAGCTGAAGACACAAGTAAACTGCGCGCCGTTGTCCGCAGGAATTGCCGGCGGCGTTGTATAGGAATTTTTGGTCGCGCCGGCGATATTGGTGCCATTCTTCTGCCACTGATACGTAAACAGGGTGTTGGTGCCGGCGCTAATCCAGGCGGCCGAATTGAAAACAGCCACCTGGCTCGCTTGCACCGCCGCGGACTGTGGTTGGCGATAGACGAGAATCTCCGGCAAAAGCGCCGCAGGCGATACACCATTGCTCATGTTATTTTGGATTTGCTTTTGCGAAAGCGCCTGACCGTAGATCGCCACGTCGGCCAACGAACCGGCGAAGTTATGACCGTCTGAACGCTTGCCAATATAGAGCTGTGGTCCCCCGGGCGGCGGCAGGGGTACGGGATAGTTTCCGGACGCGACTAACTCGCCGTCCAGGTAAATTTGCCCCGCCAGCCCATCCTGCGTAAGTGCCACGTGATGCCAACTATCCGGCGGCAAATCAGTACTGAGAGTGCCATTACCGGAGACAATCCAGACGAGCTTGCGAGTTGAGGCTGCGCTGCCCGCCGGGTTGAGCTGCACAGTCCAGGGGTTATTAACTCCGCGGGTGATCGGCATGCCATAATTGCCGAAACTGGAGCCTTTCACATTAATCCAGAATTCGACGGTCATTGTCGTAAGATCGAAGATGGGGCTGCCCGGCACCCGCACGAACCCGCTACCGCTCAATTGCACGGCGTTGCCCAACTGACCAGCGCCAATCGAACTGCCAGTTTCATACGTCCCGTTGAAACCGTTCCCCGAAGAATCCACGGCAGGCCCGCTGGTATTGGCTTCATTGAAATGCCACAACGCCAGCAAATTGGTATTTGGGGAGACGCCATTGGTCATATCGCTCGTTATCTGGTCGGGTGTTAGGACCGTGTTATAAATAGCCACTTCATCCAATGAACCCTGGAAGTTATAGCCATCCGGGCGCTTGCCGATCATGATGTCGGGCGGTGGACCCTGGACGGTCAGCGCCGGCTCAGTGCCAGAGGCAACCGGTTGGCCGTTCACAAACACGACTGCGTTGGGCCCACCCTGCACCATCGCGACATGCGTCCATACTCCCGGTTGAATGATGGCCGGGGTCGTCAAATTAGGGCCAGCCGGGACCCAGGTAATCGTGCGCGGATCGGTGGTCTGCGCCGCCGGGTTAATCTGCACGTTCCAAGGGTTATTATTGGCGCCCCGGCTGATGGGCACCGCAGAGCTCGTGTTGTTGCCGTCCAGGTTCATCCAGAACTCAACCGTGATGTCCGTTGAGTCAAACGCGGGGTTGCCGTGGATCAGCACATCCCCGGTCAGTCCGTCAAACAAAGCTGAATTGGTGTTGGGACCACTGGTCAACGGTCCGGGTTGCCCGGGAGTCACGGAGCCTTCGTAGGTGCCGTTAAAGCTGTTCCCGGAGGAATCGGCAGCGGGTTGTGAACTGTCGGTTTCCTTAAAGCGGTACAGGCCGATTGGACCCGCCGCGTAGGTTTGGATCGCCAATGTGGAGAGAACAAGCACCGCGAAATAATGCATTGGGGTTTTGGCATTCATCGGATTTGGGTGGATGTTTAGTTCTGGGCATTACTGCTGGCTCACGCTAGCCAAGCCAAGAGCCGTCGATGACGAGCAGGTAGCCAGGCTTGTTGAACAGGATACCTCTGGCGATGCACTTCCGACAATTGCCCTGCGACAATAAAATTGGTCTATGAGTGATAATTTGACTAAAGAGGATTGAGTCGAACTCTCAGACGCACATAATCCTGTGTGAGCTCGTTTAACATTTTGGAAGATTTGAGAGCAGGGTTAACAGCTCTGTAACGTTCTCGGATATGCTCATGCACAAAGAAAAATTAGTATGAAAGTCATTGCTTATTTGTGCGGTGTTGTGGGCCTGATGATTGGCGCAAGCGGCTTTGGCCAAACCTTGGAACAGCCAACGCTGGAATTGGAGTTGCGCACCCGCGATAGCCAGACAAGCCAGATCCTTGTCAATCACGAAAAGCTCGACCCGCACAAGGTCGCGATCATCATTATCGACCCTTGGAATTATCACTGGTGCATGACGGCTTGCCAACGGGTCTCGGCTATGGCCCCTCGCTGGAATAGAGCCCTGCAATGTGCACGCGAGTTAGGCATCCAGGTGCTCTGGGCTCCAACCGAGGCTGCCAGCCAGTACGCCGGCACGCTTCAACGCGAGCGGGCTGCTGCGGTCAGCCTCGTTCCTGTTCCACAGGTGCGAAAATTCTCCTGTGGTTTTACCGCGGGTGTGGGCGGTTGCATGTGCGGCCCGGGCATCGGTTGCGAAAGCAATTACGGGCTGGACGGCATCTGTTCAGACCTGGTGATTGATCCGGCCGACCTCATCGTCAGCGGCACACAGGAAACCTACTCGATTTGCCAACAGAAAGGCATCACTCACATTATCTATCTCGGCCTGCATACGAACATGTGTCTCTTCAACAGGCCTGAAGCGCTTCAAGCCATGTACAGCGCGGGCATGGATTGCATGCTGGCCCGCGACCTCAATGATGCCTTTACCCATTACGATCCCCGTGTTCCGTTTACTCCGGACGACGGCACCGCTCAAACCGACGCGGATCTCGAACGCGGAGGCATCGCTACCATTAACATCGTCGAGACAATGAAAAAAGCCGGCCGCTGGCGGGAAGAGTGGGTGGTGGATCCGGTACGCATCACTCCCTGGGGTACTGACGGTCGCCCTTACCTGTTCGAAAAATCAGTTACCGTGGCCCTCACCTGCCCCTGGCTGCCAGGGTCGGAGATTCGCTACACGCTCGATGACAGTGAGCCGACCGCCAAGTCTCAGCTTTATCAACAACCTTTTCCGGTCCTTGCCACTACCCGCCTGCGGGCCGCCGCATTTCGTGATGGACACAAAATCTCGCTCGTGGGCAGCGGCTATCTCGTGAAGCTCGGTCCCGTGCCGCCCAAACCCGATCTCTATCTCGACCAACTCGAATCTATCCACGAGAATTACCCCTATTGGTACAGCTCCTGGCATCCGGCAACCAATCGCTCGGCGGAAGGCAAGGCACTGCTCATGCGCGGTCGCACCTACGCCAAAGGCGTAGGCATGCGCGCCCCTTCGAACGTCCGTTACGTTCTCAAGAATGAATATGCTCGCTTTGTCGGGATGGCCGGTGTGGATGGCAATTTGCGCGATCGGCGGTCAGATTTCTACGGCCTGCTGGGCAGTGACACCGGCCATGGCTACGGCTGCCTCCTGGTCCAGCAACCCAGTGTCCAATTCCGCGTCTTTATTGACGGCCAGCCCGCGGCAGAAAGCCCACCCCTCAAACTGGGACACGAGCCATGGCGTTTCGATCTGCCCATTCCCGCAGGCAGTCGGCAGATCAACCTCACCGTTACTGATGCCGGCACTCGCAGTATCCTCGACCTGGCCGATTGGGTGGACGCCGGATTTGTGCTAAAAAAGAACGAGGCGGCTGCCGCGCCGGTGCCATGGGACGATCCGGTCGATTCGGATTACCATCACGCATCGTCCGCAGCCTACGAGCGCTTCCGCGACTTTAAATACGGCATCCGCATTCACTGGGGTGTTTATTCTTTGCAAGGAACCGAGGCTTCCTGGCCCCTCATCGATTATGATCTAGAACGCCAGGGCCGGTACCATCAACTATATCGGAAGTTCAATCCGACTGAGTTCGACGCCGACAAATGGATGGAGCTATTCCAACGTTGCGGCCTCAAATACTTCACCTTTACTACCAAGCATCACGATGGTTTTTCCATGTGGGACACCAAAGCTAGAGTGCGTCGCCGTTTCGCCACTACCGGCCCTGATGCGGGCAAGATCGAAACTTGCGACCTGGCTTACGGCGTAATGGAAACTCCTTTCGGGCGTGACGTAGTGAAAGAACTCGCCGACGCTGCCCACCATCACGGAATCGGCATCAATCTTTATTTCTCTCACTGGGATTGGTACGACGCTGATTTCCGCTGGAGTGCGATTGGCAAAATCCCCTACGAGGCAATTACCCGGCAAAACGATCCGGACGGCTTCCACCGATTTATCCAACGGCACCGACAACAAATTCGCGAACTGCTCAGTAATTATGGCCAGATCGATGGCTTCGAGTTTGATTGCGATCCGCGCGACACTCCTCGCGGATTCAACGTGCGTCAAATCCGCGACTGGGAAGTCTATTGGCCCGACATCAAAGAAACCGTCAAGCTTGCGCGCGCCCTGCAACCGGACGTCTTGTTCCGCGAAAGGGGGATCGGGGCTTACGGAGACTTTACCACGCCCGAGGGTTGGATCCCCACAGACCCCGGCGCCACCAGCCAAACCAAGAGCGTCAAGGTTTGGCAGGTCATCTATGGCGCAGGTGGGGCGGCGGCCTGGGTCCCCAACGGCCCATTCCGCTCGAGCGAATGGATTTTGACTAACCTGATCGATACCGTCGCCAAGGGGGGAAATTTTCAGGTGGGCTATGGTCCCATGGCGAATGGAAAATTTGATCCGCGCGCTATGGAACGGCTTGAGGATGTGGGCAAATGGCTCAAAGTTAACGGCGAGGCCATCTATGCCACCCGGCCACGCGACGGCGACCTCTGGCATGAGGGCGACGACATCCGCTTCACGCGTAGCAAGGATCAGCGGACTATTTATGCGATCTGTTTGAAAATGCCTGCAAAACAACTCGTGCTAAAAAGCGTCAAAGCAGCTGAAGGCGCCGAAATTCTATTGCTCGGGACTAAGACGCCTCTGGAGTGGGATCAAAATGCTGCCGGTCTGACAATTGATCTCCCCAAATCACTTCAAACTGAGAGCAATGGCTGCAAAGGCGTTTATGTATTTAAGATCCCGGCGCTTAGGTCTGTGACGGGTTCAAGAACCTCCGACTATTTGCAAAATCCGAAAGCCGAGTCCCTGAAGTTCTAAAAGAAAACTCCGAATCCCCAAACCCGAAAATACCTGAAGTAGCTTTCGCTCTGATTCGGGATTCGGATCTCGGATTTCGGATTTTGGCTGCAAGGGGATTTTGGCAATGAGTGAGTTGGCAATTGAGAGGTCCTAATTAATTGATCAGATGGACATGTCATCTGCCACGCCGGCGCCGAAATGTTCGCGGAGGCATGCCCAAATCGCGGCGAATCGTTTTGTTGAATAGGTGCAAATCGGGAATTCCAACGGCAACCGCAATGGCTTTGATCGGCAGCGCCGAATGCAGCAGCAATTCTTTTGACCGGGTTACCCGCCGAAATCGGATATACTCGGTGAGCGTCCTTCCGTACGCGATATGAAACAGCCTAGACAAATGCGTGCCGGTTAAATCAACTTTAAGAGCTAGATCGCGAGGAGTTAAGGGCTCGGCAAGATTTTGCTCGATCAGTTGTGTCACGTGTTCTACGGCTGGATGCAATTTAAGCTGGTGTCGCCGCTGAGGCCGTGGGGGCGCGGCAAGCTGCCACAAAATATCCCATAATCGCACGTTGGCCCGAACCGGTTGCGAGGTGTACCAGGACGAGGCTTCAAGCAACGCCTGATATAACACTTCAAATTCGGCGCCGACATCCCTCATGACGGGAATGAAGATCCTAAGACCGGCTCCCCGTCCCGCTTCCGGGAATGTGAAATGCGCAAAAGCATGCACCGACGGACCTCGAAAGCGGTACTCTCGATGCACATTCGGCGCAACCAGACCCACACAACCGTTGTGAATGGGATATTCCACGCCGTCCACCAACAACTGCCCTTCGTATCGATATAGATGAAGGCCCCAGAAAAGCTTATTATGCCAGTGCTCGATGGGGTTGGTTCGACCGTGAATGTTTTCTCCTATGTAGCCGATATGGGGCATGGCCTCCAGCGGGATTTGCCAGCGGTCTTTCTCTGGATTCACACCTCTATTCTTTGTCTTACTTTTTTTGCTTCAGTCAAGACTGATAAGCGTCATAGGGAATTGAATTTCGTAGTGTGCCTAGTTTTTTCAGGGGGGAGCCAATGAGATAAAAGCGCTTCGGAGATTTATTCGCCAAAAAGTCAGTGAATTGGTACTGGCCTGGTGAGACTTCCGTTGCAGTGCCGATTACCGCTCATGGGTTTAATGTGGCGAGAGATCAGTAGTTGCAATTGCACTGAAAGTGCCACCCGGATAGTTGGTGAACGCAAACTGGAACGTTCCATTAGTCAACATTCGTGCTGGTTGCAGAAAAGGCCGGGTGCCTGGTTGAGGAATGGTGAAAGTCATATCCAAGCCCGGGAGCATGGCCTTGCTGTTGATCGCTACGGCGCGGGAGTGGAAGCCGACACCCGGTGCAAAACCGGTCAGCAACGAACTGGCGCTCACGTGTGCGCCCCCCTGCCGGAATCGTGTTGGTAATGCTGAAACTGCCATAGCTCGTCGTTGATATGGCTCACAAGTTGTCAAGGGAGCAAAGTGATTCGGTTGCCGGCTTTTCACGGGTTTACTTTTTGGCAATTATTTACTGGACTGCTTGAATGGGCAGCCGCCGCCATCAACGACGGTTGATCCTGCTGATATACGTGAGTTCATCTAGTCGCCAGACCAGACTTATCGACCTGACCACGGTGCGAGTCGCGGTGCTGCCTCTGTTCTAAACTCGACGGTCCGATAATCGGCCTCTTAACGATAACGAGGGTTCGCCTAAACCGGGCGGCACTCTGCCCACTCATCAATCCACTGCTCCGTTGGGTTTGGTTACTGTGTTATCCATGACCCAGTCTCAAGCCGGGTCTTTAACAATTGTGGATCGGTCCGCTTCGGCGGATAACCCACGTTGACAACCGGAATCAAACACCCGCTCGTTCACTTTGTTAAGCCATAGGAAGGTGTTTTTTCAAGTAGGTAAGCAGGAGTATACACAATCTGAAAGACGTTCATAAATCGAAGAGAAGGTGGCCCTCCTATCACCCATGTCTGCAGGTAAATGGCTCGGCCAGGCCCATAGCGCAATAAATAAAAGAGAACGAAGCCAGCCACCTACAATCAGAGCAAACCCAATGGCTTCGAGCGGCGCTCTTTGGGTGCGGGTTGCTCTTCCTTCACCCCTACAGTTTGCTCTTACAACCTAAAGCCGCAAGAGTACAGTCACTGGCAAAGCCAAACGGTGCGCGAGGGTGTAGTACTTTACCATTAAAGCCATGTTCGTTTTGGCTTGGCGCGGGGGAAACTTTCATTTTATGTCTTCCTGGAACTCATCGGCGTAGGCGTCGGTCTTCAACTCTAATAAATAATCTCATTACTTTCTTCAGCCACCGGACTCGATGTATTGCAGATTCAATGGCCCTACTGGGAGAAGCTCTAACTCCAGAGGTAAGCATGGTACTTTTAGGAAAAGAGCCTTTGCCAGGTCGATTTGGATAAGGCCATGCGAACGACATCTCTTCGTTGGTTCTGAAGCAGGGCATCTTCAAGGAAGATGCCCTCCAATTCGAAGCCAAACTTACCGTTAAGATTCAGATTACGGATATTGGTGTCCATGGAGTGAATATAAACCTTGTGGAATTTACGGATGACGAAGACGTAGTAGAGGAACAGGAAAGTGGCACGTTTACCAATTCCTTGCCCGCGCATGATCGGATCCCCCACGAGTTTTCTCATTTCCAACTTGGAGGAATCCGGATCGATGTTCTCGGCGCCAATAAAGCCGGCTACTTTATTTTGAGACAGAATGGCGAAGTATTCGCGATTCTTCGCCTGAAAGTATTGAGTTAGAGCCGGGGCGGAGCTGGGAAACCCAGGGTAAAAACTATCTTGAACCACCGTTGGCTGCAACCAAGCAACCAATTGCGGGACAATGCTCTGGTGCATAGGCGTTAACGTCACCATGTGCACGGCAAGTTGGCGGTCCGAGGACCAGGTGTCCCGCACGTCTTTGACAGTAAACAAGCGGTTGTGACACTGCTCATCCGTTTTCGACTCGTTCTTCTGCAGGACGTTGTCCAATAAATGACTGGCGACACCGAGAACTTCCGCGTTGCTGATCCCGTACTTGATGAGCTCATTGTAAAAGCTCCGGGTGACGAGTTTGAGCATGGCTTCATGGTGCTGCCGCATCGTGTTTGGAGAATTATCGTGATCGGTCATGGGTTTATGATTGGTCGATTAACGGATAGAGCCTTTAACAAGCCGATGCACATTACTTGTTCTCCCTGGCCTGGCAAATGAAGAACTTCGCTTAGGGTCCAACTCCGTCCCACTCTACAGGGTAGTCCTACTAGGGGCGGCGAGGTAAGTTGCTTAGCATTTCAGCCAGTGCGCCACAAGGAATCAACTGCCGAAGAAATGTACAGGGCCACTCCATTCCAGCAAGGCATGCTGTTTAATCGCGTGCTGGCAAAGAACACAGGCGTAGACATCGAACAAATTGTCTTCGACATGCGAGAGGACCTGGATGTTCCCGCCTTTAAATCCGCCTGGAAAAGGATCATGGAGCGACACGAAGTGTTCCGGTCCAGCTTTCATTGGGAAGAGCTTGAAGAGCCCATAGTAAAGGTGCAGGCCCAAGTTCCACTTCCTTTCGCGTACCATGACTGGCGCAAATTACCCCCCACGGAACAAGAGGCTCAGCTCGACTGCCTGATGCAGACCGAACGCTGCTTAGGGTTCGATTTGGCGGCAGCCCCATTGATGCGGCTGACGCTATGCCAACTGGAGAGTCGACGGTTTCAAATGATATGGACCTTTGAGCATCTCCTGCTGGATGGCCGTTCGTTTACCTTGGTAATAAAGGAGGTATTTAGAATTTACGAATCCTTGCGCAATGGCCACGAGCAGGAATTAACGGCGGTCAGGCCTTATCGGGATTATGTGGAGTGGCTAGAAGATCAGAATTTCTCGAAAGCGGAAACTTACTGGCGGAGCCTGCTCAAAGGATTCACTGCGCCCACCCCGATCGTAGCGGATCAGCCTCGTTTGATAGCGGGTTCGGCGGGTTACGGCGAACACTTTGGGCAGTTGTCCGTCCGGCAAACACAGGAGCTGAAGGATCTCGCTACGGCAAAGGGCATCACTCTAAACACCCTGGTTCAAGGAGCCTGGGCCCTGCTGCTCAGTCGACATAGCGGGGAAGAAGATATTGTGTTTGGGGCCACGCGCGCGGGGCGAAAATCGACTATAGCGGGAGCGGAATCAATGGTCGGTTTGTTCATTAACACGACTCCGGTCCGGCTCCGTGTCAGGCCGGAGATGAGCTTAATACAGTGGCTCCAGGAAGTACGCGAACAACAATTTCAAATTCGTAACTATGAACGCACTCCGCTGCGCATGATTCAAGAGTGGAGCCAAGTGCCGAAAGGGACATTGCTGTTTGACAGCCTGGTGGTATTCGAGCGGTCGAGTTTGAACGCGGTTTTGCGCGCTGAAGGCGGTGCCTGGCTGAACCGGCATTTTCGGGTGATCGATCAGACTAATTACCCGGTGACACTTTTTGCCTATGGTGAACCGGCATTACTGCTCAAGCTTTCCCACGATGAGGGGCGCATGGGGAAGGATGAGGCAGCTCGCATCAGCAGCCACTTAGAAACCTTGTTGTCGGGCATGCCAGCCAATCTGGAGAAAAAGCTCGGGGATATTTACATGTTGCCCGCAGCCGAGCGCGAGCAGGTTTTGGTGGAATGGAACCACACAGAGAAGCCGTACCCAGCGGCCAGTTGCCTGCATGAGGTCATCGCGGCCCAATCAAGAAAAACCCCGAAGGCAACAGCCCTGGTTTGCGGGGACAGGGAATTAAGCTACCAGCAGGTATATGCCTACGCTAACCGGGTGGCTGACCGTTTACAAAAACTTGGAGTGGGACCAGAAGTGCTCGTTGGTGTTTGCATGGACGTGTCCGTTGAAACGGTGGCGGTACTCCTCGGCGTGCTCAAAGCAGGCGGTGCCTATGTGCCGCTGGACCCTGACTATCCAAAAGAGCGCCTGGTCTTCATGCTGCAAGATTCCCAAGCGGCGGTGCTCTTGACCCAAAGCAAATATGCGGACGCATTCGCAGACGCGAAGACCACCCTTGTCTGTTTGGATGAGGGAAGCGGACATTGGTCTTTAGAGCGGGAAGAACCGTTGATAAACCCGCCTAGCAAGGCCGTGTCGGACAACCTTGCTTATGTGCTCTACACCTCGGGCTCCACGGGCCAGCCCAAAGGAGTCATGGTCACGCATCGCAACATTCTGAATTTCTTCGCGGGAATGGACGAGCGGCTTGGAACTGAGCCGGGAGTTTGGCTTGCTGTGACTACCATTTCTTTCGATATCTCCGTCCTCGAACTGTTTTGGACACTGGCACGCGGCTTCAAAGTTGTCCTGCAGAGACGGGGCGTCAACCTGGTGGGCGAAATGGCGCAGCAGATCCGACGGCATGGGGTCACGCACCTACAATGCACTCCATCCATGGCAGAAATGTTCGTTCGAGAACCGGAAGCTCGAGAAGCGCTTTGCTCCCTCCAGCAACTACTGTTAGGTGGTGAAGCACTTTCTCCAGAGTTGGTACGGAATTTAGACATCCCGGGCAAGCTACTGAATATGTATGGACCCACCGAAACGACCGTTTGGTCCACGACGTGCGAGGTGGATAAGAAAGCAAAGCAAATATCGATTGGGCGGCCCATTGCTAATACGGAGGTTTACATTCTCGACAAAAATTTGCAGCCGACAGGCATTGGTGTGCCAGGTGAACTGTTTATTGGCGGAGCCGGGGTCGCGCGGGGGTATTGGCGGCGCGATGAATTGACGCAGGAGAAATTCGTTCCGCACCCGTTCAGGCATCAACCTGGGGCTCGTCTTTACAAGACCGGAGATCGGGCCCGGTTTTTGGGGGATGGCACAATTCAGTACATAGGCCGGTTGGATCAGCAAGTAAAGGTGCGGGGCTTTAGGATAGAACTGGGAGAGATCGAAGCCACATTGCGCCAACATGCGGATATTAGTGAGGTTGTCGCAGACCTTAAAGGAACGACGGCGAGCAATATTCGCCTAACCGCTTACATAGTTCCTGTGAAAAAGCCGGGTCCAGATCTTGCAGGAATGCGTGAGTGGCTGAGGCGGCGCCTGCCTGAGCACATGGTACCTTCCAACTTCGTGCTGTTGGATAAACTTCCTCATACTCCGAATGGCAAGATCGATCGGCAAGCTCTCCTCGCTTTGGAAGTCGAATCTCGAGCAAGCGAAGGTTCAATACCGCCACGAAGCGACATAGAAGCGAGGCTGGCTGAAATCTGGTGCCGGGTGCTTGACTTACAACAGATTGGGATCCACGACAACTTCTTTGAATGCGGAGGTCATTCGCTGCTGGCAATGAAGGCCACAGCGGAGGTAAGGGCCAATTTGGACAAAAAAGCCTCCCTGGTGCAACTCTACCAACACCCTACAATATACGGTTTGGCCCAGGATTTAAGCCCTCAACGCGGAACCCGACAAGTCTCAAGGAAATTGCCAATTCTGCCCAGGACCAGGAGGCAATTCCGATGGCCGCGGAAATCAATACAGGCTCCAGCGTCGGTTCAATCGCCTACGGATTCGCGGTATATCGGTGTGTTTAACCGGAATGGTTCGTCAGCTAATCTCTCGCCTGGTCCAACACAAGCTGCCGCCCTGGGGCAAGCTGAACCACCGCTTCATGGAAGTTCCCAACAACTATGAACGCCACAAATACTGGTCAAACACAGGAAAGCTATAATGTGGCCGTTGTCGGAATGGCTGGCCGCTTTCCCGGTGCAAGCAACATCGGCCAGTTCTGGAAAAACCTCCGCGGTGGAGTGGAAACGATAAAGTTTTTCACGGACGAGGAATTGAGCCGCGCAGGGGTGCCACAAGCCTGGCTGCAAGATCCAGGTTTTGTGAAGGCTTATCCCGTTTTGGAGGGAATGGAGCTTTTCGATGCAGGCTTTTTCGGGTTGAGTCCGCGTGACGCTTCGATCATGGATCCCCAGCATCGCCAATTCCTGGAATGCGCCTGGGAGGCATTAGAACATGGTGGTTGCGATCCGGAAACGTACCCTGGCGCTATAGGCGTGTTTGCCGGCAGCGGCCGAGTATCTTACCTCACGTACCATCTGTTGCCGAATCGCCACCTCATGGAATCAGTTGGCGAGTTTCTCCTTCGGCATACCGGTAATGATAAAGATTTTTTGGCTACCCGGGTTTCGTATGAATTCGATCTGAAGGGGCCTAGCTTAAATGTTCAAACTGCTTGTTCCACGTCTTTAGTGGCCATTCACCTCGCCTGCCAAAGTCTGCTGATGGGTGAATGCGACGTAGCGCTGGCAGGGGGCGTGACCATCCTTCTGCCCCAGGATCAGGGTTACTTGTATCGCGAAGGGGAAGTCCTCTCGCCGGATGGGCACTGTCGCGCGTTTGATGCAAAAGCGAAAGGCACGGTATTTGGAAACGGTGTTGGGGTAGTTGTCCTCAAGCGGTTGGAAGATGCCTGGTGCGATGGTGATTCGATCATGGCAATCATTCGTGGTTCGGCGGTGAACAATGACGGTTCGATGAAAGGCGGCTATCTCGCGCCGAGTGTAGATGGTCAAGCGAAGGTGGTCGCTGCGGCGCTCGCAACGGCTGGGGTAGACGCAGAAAGCATTTCTTACGTGGAAATGCATGGGACGGGCACATCGGTCGGTGATCCCATCGAAGTAGCGGCGTTGGCACAGGCGTTTCGGAATACTACCGAGAAAAATCAATTTTGCGGCATCGGTTCAGTAAAAACGAACATCGGCCACGTAGACACGGCGGCGGGTGTGGCCAGTTTCATGAAAACAGTATTGTCGCTCCAGTACTGCCAAATACCTGCCAACTTGCATTTCGAAGCTCCGAACCCAGAAATCGATTTTGCCAATAGTCCTTTTTACGTGAACGATAAACTGACGGAGTGGCGAGGGGACCGTGCTCCGCGTCGAGCGGGAGTCAATTCGCTTGGCATTGGGGGGACAAATGTACATGTCATCCTGGAGGAGGCTCCCGAGATGCTGGCTTCAGGGGCCTCTCGGCCATGGCAGGCCTTGATGCTTTCGGCCAAAACAGCATCCGCCCTGGAAGCGGCCGCCAAGAATTTATGCGCACACCTGGAGGAGCACCCGGGGGTGAATTTGGCTGATGTGGCATTCACGTTGCAAGCAGGCCGGAAGCGTTTTAAGCATCGCCGCGTCATTATCTGCGCCACCACGGAAGGCGCGGTGAACGCGTTGAAGCTCAGTGATTCGAAAAACATCCTCACCCGGACCGATGAACGCAAGGACCGAGCCATTGCATTTATGTTCACCGGCCAAGGTTCGCAGTATGTAAACATGGGGAGAGAGCTCTACGGGTTAGAGCCCGTATTCCGGGAGGCGGTAGATCAATGTTCGGAATTGCTCCGGGTTAACCTGGGTCTGGATTTACGAACAATCCTGTTTCCTGAAACTGATAAGGCCGAAGGGGCCGGGCTGCAGATGCATGAAACTGCCATCACCCAACCCGCATTGTTTGTGGTTGAGTACGCGCTGGCAACCCTATGGAAAAGCTGGGGCCTGCAACCGGAAGCGATGATCGGCCACAGCATCGGCGAATATGTCGCCGCCTGCCTGGCCGGTGTGTTTTCGTTAGAAGAGGCATTGAGGCTGGTCGCCGCGCGTGGCCGCCTCATGCAGCAACAACCGGGAGGGGCGATGATTGCGCTACCCGTTTCAGAAGAGGAACTGCGCCCCTATTTAAGCAAAGGCGTTTCTGTGGCGGCGATCAACGGGCCAGGCTTGTGCGTTATTTCGGGAAGCTACGAATCCATTGCATCCGTGGAAAAGCAGTTGGCAAATCAGGACATTGCTTTTCAGCGGCTGCGCACCTCGCATGCGTTTCATTCCGCTATGATGGAACCCATATTGCGCCCATTTGAGAAGGAGCTCCGCAGAGTTAAACTACAGCCGCCACAAATACCTTTCATCTCTAATGTAACGGGTGACTGGATTACCGACGCTGAAGCCACTGACCCGGCGTATTGGATGCGCCACGCCCGTCAAACGGTTCGTTTCGCTGAAGGTCTAAAAAGGCTTCTGGAGGAATCACATCGCCTGTTGGTAGAGGTTGGGCCAGGGCGCACGTTGAGCCGGTTAGCTATACAACACCCAGCCAAAAACACGGAGCAAGTGGTGCTGAGATCCCTTCGCCATCCGGAAGAAGAAGGCTCGGATTCGGGATTCTTGTTACGATCGGTGGCAGGCGCCTGGCTAGCAGGCGCAAAAGTGGAGTGGACGGGCTTTTATGCCCACGAGCGCCGCCGCCGGATTCCGTTGCCAACCTATCCCTTTGAACATCAGCGTTACTGGATAGAGAGGGGTGAGCACTCCATGATGGACGATGGACATGCGAGCCGACGCTCAAAAAAATCCAAGCTGGCGGATTGGTTTTATCAGCCTTCCTGGAAGCGCTCGCCTGTGCCTTTGATGGGAGTCACTGAACGCGAGAAAAAATTGTGCTGGTTGATTTTTGAGGATGAGAAAGGGCTCGGCAGTAAAATGCGTAAACGTTTGGAAGCGCAACCGGAGACCCTCGGCGGCCTGGTGGCCGAACAGGCGAGAGCCTCAAACGTCGTTATGGTTCGTAAAGGAAGCCAATTTCTCAATTTGGGTGATCACTTGTTTATTATCGATCCGGAAAGGGCAGGGGATTATTGGCGCTTGCTCAGAGAATTGGCTGGCACGAATTGCTTGCCGGATAGAATTCTGCACCTCTGGAATATAGGAGCGGATGGCACGGGTTCGGTGCAGGCAAGCTTTAACCGGAGAACTGCACTTTTCAGCTATCACAGCCTGATATTCCTGGCACAGGCTATCAGTGAAGTCGGGTGGACTCACCCGATACAGCTTGGAATCGCTTCCGAAGGCATGCAAGCACTGGCTGGTGAGGCAGTCCTTCAGCCCATCAAGGCCCTATTGCTGGGCCCGTGTAAAGTCATTCCACGAGAGTTTCCCAATATCCAGTGCCGCAGCATTGATATTGAAATCCCGGAAGGGGGTACCTGGCAGGAGCAAAGGCTCATTGATCAGCTAGAGGTTGAATTTGAGGCGCCGCCCGGGGAGCAGGTTGTGGCTTATCGGGGTGGTGCACGGTGGATTCAGGTGTATGAGCCTTTACCCCTTGAACTAGCCACCGCAGTTGACGAAAAGCTGCCGCATTCCTCCAGCCCGGGCGCCGTGGATGCAGGGCATGAACTTACGTCAGAAATCTCCGTGCGGGAACGCAAGACCTCGGGCAGATCGTTGTCTAGACCGGCCAACTCTCAGAGTTCTGGCACCCCAGCGGCTGTTCTCCCTATCTCAGGAACACCGGAGCAGGGCTTCACCTGGGATGGCGAAGACCGCAGTATCAGAGCGGGAGGGGTTTATATAATTACCGGCGGGCTTGGTGGTTTGGGATTGGAAGTGGCCCGTTATTTGGCTGACAAGGCGCGGGTCAAATTGGTGTTGGCCGGCCGCACCGGACTGCCACGGCGTGAAGATTGGGAAACAATCCTATCCTCAACGGATCCCGCCTACAAAGTTCATCGCGCCATTAGAGCAGTGCAAAGCTTTGAAGCAAAGGGCAGTGAGGTAATGATTGTCGCCGCCGATGTGTCCAAGCGCGAAGAATTGCAGGCGCTGCTCGAAGGAGTGCAACAACGATTCGGTGTGATTCACGGGATCATCCATGGTGCTGGAGTTTTGGACGATGGACTCATCCAATTGAAAACAGTCGAGGGAGCGGAACGTGTATTGACTCCGAAGGTCGCAGGCGCCTTGCTACTGGATGAGTTGCTCGCTCAAACCAAGCTCGATTTTTTGATTCTTTTTTCTTCGCTCAGCGCCCTTGCGGGTGTGCCGGGACAAGTGGATTACTGCGCGGCGAACTCATTTTTGGATGCTTTTGCGCAATGGAAGGCAGCGAAGGACGGCACCCGGACGGTGACAATAAATTGGGGTGCCTGGCAGGAAGTCGGGATGGCCGCCGAATTGGCGACGCAGCCCCTCGTTCTGGTTCAAGAACATACTAACGGGGCAACAGCACATCCCGTGCGGATTGATCGGGTTGCAGATCTGGGGACAGAAAAACATTTCTCCAATGAACTATCGCTGGCTCAGTTCTGGGTCTTGAGCGAGCACAAGTTTCAGGGTGGGGAAGCTGTCATTCCCGGGACCACCTATCTGGAGATGGCTCGAGCAGCTTCACAGGCGGCAGGCATGGAGGCACCTCTTGAATTGCGTGACGTGCTGTTCATCCTGCCTCTGGAGGTCAGGCCAAAGGAGAGCAAACCCGTTCGGTTGCGGCTCAAGCCCGGCAAAGGGGCTGCGGAGTTCGTCATTGAGAGTCAGCAGGGGACGCAGTGGCAGGAGCATGCCCGCGGCACTACGGCGCAGATCGCCTCCGGGGCAGCACAAAGAATTTCGCTGTCGGAGATAACAGCTCGCTGCAACCGGTTGGAAAAAATTTTCACGGGCCCCAGGCCGGAGACCCGGGAAGACCGGTACTTCTTTCTGGGCCCGCGCTGGAATAGCCTTAAACAGATCAACTTCGGGGCTTCTGAAGCGTTGGCGTCACTGGAGTTGCCGCGAGAGTTTCTCACTGACCTTGATTCATTTAAACTGCATCCCGCATTGCTGGATTGGGCTACCTCCTTCGCGCTGCATCTCATCAATGACTATGAAGCGAGTGAACTGATGTACATTCCATTTTCGTATAAACGACTGCGCATGTACGGAGCATTGCCACGACATATTTATAGCTACGCGCGTTGTCCGGAGCCTTCAAATCACGAGTTCCCCACGTTCCACTTGACGATCACTGATCCTGAAGGCGTTGTGTTAGTGGAAGTCGAAGAGTTCACGATGAAGGGGATCAAGCCGGCCGCCAGGGGTAAAACGAACGGCAGACCTGTCGGTAATGTTCGAAGGCCCGCCTTCGATCTTCAATTTGGGATTGCGCCCAAGGAGGGCCGCGAAGTGCTGGACCGAATTCTCAGCCGTCCAGGTTTGGCCCAGGTCATTGTTTCGCCTCAGGATTTGTTGGCGTGGATGGAGGGACTAGACAACAGTTCCGAACCGTCCGAGATGGACGAAAAGGAAGCAACAAACAGGTCACTAGCGGCCGCTCGCCTCAGCCGGTCAAACCTCACAGCGCCCTATGTTGCACCCCGGGATGAATTGGAAAATAGTCTGACTAAAGTATGGGAAGAGGCCTTGGGAATGGAAGGCATCGGCATCGAGGATAATTTCTTTGAACTTGGCGGCCATTCATTGCTGCTCACGCAGACCATCACGAGAATGCGGAAGTTGCTGCCCGCAGAGATCTCAGTGCGCAAGTTATTCGCTCGGCCAACAATAGCCGCAATTGTAGCGGAAGCGGCAGCCATGCCCATGGTTGATTCTACGGAGCGGGTACCTACCCTGGCGGCCGTTCCGCGAGAGTCCATGGAGATTGACCGGGTCAGGCAGAAGGGGCCTCCAAAATTGCCACCGGCCGATTCCCGTTCCCGACCGAACTCCATATGAGTAACTCAACATTAGCGTCGAACAGTCCGCAAAGCGACGTTATGCAATTGGAACACGAAGCAAAGGTATATGTTGCGCCTCCGTCATTTTCACAGCAGCGGCTGTGGTTGATGGACCAGTTGAACCCGGCCAGCCCAGTCTACGCTCTGCCGGCAGTTTTCCGGCTAAAAGGAAACCTTAACATCCTTGCCCTGGAGAGGGCCTTGAATGAAATCCTGCGTCGTCATGAAATCCTGCGGACCACGTTCGGCTTCGTGAATGGTGAACTTGCCCAGATCATCGCTCCGTCGATGAGGCTAGAACTCGCACCTGGAGACGTGCACGCGATGCCCGAAACTCAGCGCGAGGCCTATGTTTCCAAATTGATTAATAAAGAAATCCGGCGTCCATTCAATTTGGGAGAAGGGCCGTTAATACGAGCGTCTTTGCTGCGAGTCGAAGCCGCGGATCACGTCTTAATTTTGAACGTGCACCACATGGTTGCGGATGCCTGGTCCTTCGGTATTTTGGCAAAGCAATTGACCGCGCTCTACGCGGCCTATGTTGAAAACAAACCATCGCCACTGGCGCCCTTAACCTTGCAGTTTGCGGACTTCTCCATTTGGGAAAAAAGCTACATGCAAGGTGAGCGGTTGCAAACCCAGTTGAGCTACTGGCAGGAGCAGCTCGGAGGAAACCTGCCCATCCTTGAACTCCCGGCCGACCGACCGCGACCGCCACGCCAGACATTCAACGGCGCATTGATGCCCATCGAACTCTCACCCTCACTCACCGATGGACTCAAAGCCCTAAGTCGACGTCAACAGGCTTCGCCCTTTATGACGCTGCTCGCGGCGTTTAAGGTCCTCCTTCATCGTTACACCGGCCAATCAAACCTGCTGGTCGCCGCGCCCGTAGCCAACCGCAGCCATGAAGATTTGGAATCCCTGATCGGGTTCTTCGTGAACCTCGTGGTCTTCCGCACCGACGTGAGCGATGACCCGAGCTTCTCCGAGTACTTGAATCGCGTGCGGGAGGTTACCTCGAGCGCCTACGCGCATAAAGAAGTGCCTTTCGAGAAACTAGTCCAGGAGCTGCGTCCGGAGCGGGACTTAAGCCATAATCCACTGGTCCAGATAATGTTTGCGTTCCATTTTGCCCCCATTGGGCTGGAGTTGGCCGGCTTGGAATGTGAACTCCTCCCCGTGGACAACGGAGCGGCCAAGTTTGATTTGTACCTGGAGAGTTGGGAGACGGACGGCTGCATTCGAGGGCGGATTGAATACAATACGGATTTGTTCGACTCCGACAGGATTGCTCGCATGGCCAGCCATTTTAAAACATTGCTGGCCGGCATAGTGGCCAATCCCGAGCAGCGTTTGTCGGAACTTCCTCTGCTTCCAGATGCCGAGAGACGCCAAGTCCTGATCGAGTGGAACAAGACCGAACGCTTATTTCCGCAAGATTGTGGTATCCACGATTTGTTCGAAGCGCAGGTCGAACGAAGTCCAGAGGCAACCGCATTAATTTGCGGGAGAGAACGATTGAGCTACATGCAGTTGAAGATCCAAGCAGAAAGGCTTGCGGGGTACTTGCGGCTCGCGGGCGTTGGGCCGGAGACATTGGTGGGTGTTTGTCTTGATCGATCGCCGGCCCTGATGGCAACCCTCCTCGCGGTGCTGAAAGTTGGTGCGGCTTATGTGCCCTTGGACCCAGCGTACCCCAAGGAGCGTATCAAATATATTTTGAACGACGCGTGTGCGCCGTGGCTCGTGACACAAAGAAAGTTTGCCGAGCTTTTCAAGTCGGTAGAAGCACGGGCGATTTTTATCGATGATCAAACCAACGCAGAGTTTGATTCGCGAACGCAGGTTCTCAATGCCGGCGCTTATGAAGCTACAGGGCACATGAGCCAAGGGCTTGGCTCGGCAGCGCGGGAGCTTGCGTATGTGCTATATACATCTGGATCCACAGGCAGGCCCAAAGGTGTTGCCATCGAGCACCGGAGCGTGGTGAACCTCATTTATTGGGCAAAGGAGATTTTTACGACCCAGGAGTTGGCCGGGGTTCTAGCCGGCACTTCCATGTGTTTCGATCTGTCCGTGTTCGAGATGTTTGTCCCACTTAGCTGGGGTGGCACAGTTATCCTCGCAGAAAACGCGTTGCAACTGCCTCAGCTACCGGCTGCCCGGCAGGTAACAATGGTCAACACTGTCCCATCAGCGATTACAGAGTTGCTGCGAATGAAAGGTCTTCCTCAATCCGTGCGGGTTGTCAACCTGGCTGGGGAACCGCTTGCGCCGCAATTGGTGGATCAACTTTATGCCCAGGGCGCTTCTATTGTGAAGGTGTATGATCTGTATGGTCCAACCGAAGATTCAGTGTATTCAACTGTTGCTTTAAGGCGACGTCACGGACCAGCCATTATTGGCAGACCATTAGCGAACAAGCGCGTCTACATCCTGGACCAGAATCGGCACCCCGTACCGGTGGGCGTACCTGGTGAATTGTTCATTGGCGGCGCGGGGTTAGCTCGTGAGTATCTTCATCAGCCGGACCTGACGGCCGAAAAATTTATCAAAGATCCGTTCCAACCAGAAGATCCTTCATCACGGCTGTACCGTACTGGTGACCTGGCCCGTTACTCGTCGGACGGAAATATTGAGTTTCTGGGCCGGACAGATCGACAAGTGAAATTGCGCGGGTTCCGCATTGAGCTCGGAGAAATCGAAAGTGTGATGACCCAGCACCCGGCCATAAGTGATTTGGTTGTGGTTGTTCAGGGTGAAACGCCGGATGATCAGCAACTGGTCGCGTACATGGTCTTGAAGGAAGGCCAGGCTCCCACAGCCAGTGAGTTGCATCAATTTGCCTCCGTTGAGTTGCCCCCGTATATGGTGCCTTCCGCTTTTATGGCTTTGAAGGCTATGCCGCTGACTCCTAACGGAAAGGTGGATCGTGCAGCCCTGGCTTGCTCGGAGTCCATGCGACTTGACCCTGGGTCCGTATTCGCGGCTCCGCTCTCCGTAACTCAAAAGCGATTAACTGAAATCTGGTCGGAGGCGCTCGGTTTGGAGCAAATTGGCATTCACGATAACTTTTTCGATTTAGGCGGTCACTCTTTGACGGCGATGCGGGTGGCAAACCGTTTGTCTCAGGAATTTGGCGACGATTTTTCGATGACCGTTCTTTTCGAGTCTCCGACGATCGCCGAACTGGCCGAAACAATCGAGAATCGAGAGCGTAAAGGAACGATCAGGATTAATGGCGGCGAATTAATTCTGGCGCTCGGAGCCGCAGCCTGCTTTTAGAGCAGGCCGTGCTGAAGCCATCAAGTGACCAGAAGCCGATTACTTTCCTTTGGCGTCGAGATTCTGCACTAGTTCCTCTTTGGTGACATGGCTTTGAACCCCATTGGCCGGCACCTCGGCTTTGGCAGTCCAGAGGATAGCATTCAGGACTACTTTGCGAAAATTGGCATCCCCCCAATTGCGATTGAAGTGGGCACCGGTAAAGCCGAAACCACGGCCGCCATCCGCTCGTTCACAAGCCCAGGCCACGTGCTGGGGTTCTCCTTTACTAACAGCTTCGCGCACGGACGCATTGCCTTCGTGCGGTCCATTGGCGCGGCTCATCGTGCTTTCGGGCGCCACGGCCGTAAGAATCGGTGTCACGCCTTTCATGTTTTCGGGAAAGCGAATGTGAAAATACCATTCATCATTGATGCTGAATGGCTTCACCCCGCGAGCGATGGGATGGGCGGGCATTTCTTTGAACTCGGCCGTCCAGTGCGGGTTCACCGACCAGTTCACTTCAAAAGCGCCACCAATCCAATCCAGGAATTCCTTTTGGCCCTTTTCGAGCGTGGGTTCCGTTGCGTAGTGGATGCACGCCAACCCGGCGCCTTTTTTCATGAGCCCGTCCAGAATCTGCAAGTGATCTCCTTGCAACGCAGGGTGACTTCCCCCGCCATCGGAATAAATCACAATGCTGTCGGCGCCTTCAAGAGCCGTAGTGTCCGCGGGCCAACCATTGCTGTAAACGACCGAGGTCACTCCGGGCACTTTATCCAGGCACGATTTCAGCAGCAGGCAGCCGGCGCGGTGTTCGTGCTCACCGGAACCATGGCTGGGGGCTCCCGCAATGAAGACGATCTTTTTACGGCCCGCTTCGGCTTGCCGCGCCGCCCGGGCGCCGCCGGATAACGTTTTGACCCGCAGGTTCCGAAATTGCACCGTCATGGGTTCTCCGGCGTGCAGTTGAAGTGCCAGCACCCCGCTCATAGAACGCTTGCTCTCACACTCATCGGTCACATCCACTGTTTGCTTTCCGTTGATGAAGTGTTGCAAGTGATTTCCCTGGGCAATAACCACGTAGTCATTCCAATCGCCGCTTTTAATGCCCGCCTGGATCTCCTCCGATTTACCCACGGAACCGGTGACCTGTTTTTTGCAGTCGTTGTCCCACACGACTTTTTCGCCGCGCGCGGCCATGATGCCGCGAGTCATCCGCTCTTCGTACAGGATTCCACTATAGGTCTTCCCGAATTCAAAGTCCGCCTGATAACCGCCTACCACCCAGTTCTTCGGGTCCAGGACCTTGCTGCGATATTGAATACCGGAATTTCCGAAACCGTGGTCGTTATTCGCCACAATTTTGAAGGAGCAACGCAACTCAAAGTCACTGAGTTCACCATTGGTCCAAATAAGAAAGGTATTTCCCTTTAGCGGATTGTCGGTGGTGGTTTGACCGGTAATGGCCCCCTCTTTGACTGACCAGAACTTAGGATTGCCATCCCAACCGCTCAGATTCTTGCCATTAAAGAGCGACTTAAATCCTTGTTCTGTTGCCGCGGCCCTGGCCCACGTCGTTAACAACGTGGCCAGAGTTGCGATGAGCATCACGGTTTTGATTTGAAGCGTGAAGTTTTCGGGTTTTCGAGTTTGCACTTTTTTCTTCATGGGCATTGCCAAGGGTAATGGTTGCTTCATAACGTTTTTCGCAGGAATTTCAGACCTTTCACCGCAATCTCGTTTCGGGTTGGCTCTATCCGCCGCCAAATGGCCGCCGCCCGAGCAATCACCTTTACATCAGTGGTGAACGATTCGATGACGACGTCGCCGTTGTAGCCCACATCCTTCAAAGCCTTGGCGATCGGCTTCCAATCAATATGATCATTTCCGGGGGTGCCCCGGTCGCTGCCACAAGCGTGAAAATGGCCCAGCGCCTTCCCGGCTTTGCGGATAGCCGCGGCCTGGTTTTTTTCCTCGATGTTCATATGGAAAGTATCCAGATGAAGCTTCAGGGCGGGACTGTTAACAGCCTTTAACATTTTCAAACCCTGATCACACGTGTTGATGAAATCGGTCTCGAAGCGATTCAAGGGTTCCAGGCAAATCTTTCGTCCCCGTTTCTCCGCGTGTTGGCAGAGGGTCTTGAGGTTTTTCACCACCGTGGCCCATTGCTTTTTGTATTCGTCGGCGGGGACGGCATCCGCGCGGCCTACTGCTGAGTAGACAGGGCCAATCAAGGAGGGACAATCCAGAGTGACCATCTGGTCAAGAATTTTGGTCATGTAGTCCAGTCCGGTTTTCTGTTGCTGCCGTGTTCCCCGCAGATCACGGTCAGGCCCCATGCAGGCACAGACGGAGCCGCACACCAGGCCATGCTTGTCAAGTTCGCGCTTCACATGCGCGGGATCAATATGGGAGGGGTCTTCAACGGGGATTTCAATCGAATCGAAACCCCAGCGTTTGAATTGTTTAAAGAGAGACGTGCTTTTGTTTGTAAACGGGGACGTAAATAGAAAGGTGTTGATGCCGAGTCGCATAGTAGGCGGAGCCTAGACCATCCATTAAACCTGTCAAAAACTTTTGCGCGCTCACGGTGGGGATACTCCTGAGGACGATGGCGGGCCTTTGAGGGCCAGCTTTTCATCTACATCAGAGGTCAGTTCACGCGGTCGAGTAATTTTCAACCGGATTTGGAGGCTTTTGGGTATTGGCGTGTCGTTCCTTCAGCCAGCCAATCAATGTGCAGCTCCTTCGCCAAGGTTAGCAAGTCGTCGAAAAGTTGTGGCTTCGTTCGAAACCCGTCCGCTCCCAGTCTTTCCACGTTTTTTCGATCTGCCTCCAAATCCGAGCCGGAAAGGACGACGATCGGAAACGGGCGCGGTTTGGCCTCGCTTTGCAATTGGGCTAACAGCTCGAATCCATTCATGCGCGGCATCTTCAGGTCGAGCACCATGAGGTTGGGCAACGGATACTTTTGGCGATCAGCGAATGCGTCCTGGCCGTGAAGGTACTGTAATGCCTGCTCTCCGTCAGCGACACGCACAAGAGAATGCGGCAGATTAGCTTTCTTGAAGGCGCGTTGAAGAAAGAAAAAATCATTCGCGTCGTCCTCCGCTACAAGAATCATGGACTGAGCCGCCATAGAGTGTGCCTTCCGGCATAAACCGCTATCATCAAGCGGGTTTGTACAAAACGCGAACTTTGGGCGGATTTAACTGTGGTGCTGGCGTAATGGATCCAGTTTGGCTGGGAGCATGGGACGTAAGGTATAGGGTGTTACCCTATTGAATCGTGGACTGAGTCTCGAGGAGATGGCGATTCCGCGAGTTATTTAATTTTTTCCCTCGCGCTGCAACCGCCAGCAATCGACCTGGTGCTGAATCTTTGCCAATTCATTCGCCAGGCACCTGGTTTTCTTCATGGCATCCGAATGGGCGACCGAACCTGCACAGTATTCGTTTACCAGAGCCATCAACTGCAGGCTCAGGATTGAAAGATCATCCCAAATTGCCAATCGTTCCTTCAAAGTCTGCTTCAAACCAGGTTTTAGTTGTGTGTTCATGATGGTCGGTTTCCGGTCGCTGGCACTCTCTCTTTTTGAATGTTAAGCGCGCGTCCAGCGGCATCAAATGGGGAGAAGCACTCCAAAATTTTGAACAATGACCTTTAGTGAATTGCGCAGCGAGCGAGAAAAATATTTGCATTATGTTTCCTGTTTGCGCATAACAGCGGCAGGACGTTCCGCGTGGCGGGTTTCAAGTTTCTCTGGATTGCCCGCGGCCAGACTTTATTTATTATGACCGAGCAACAGGAACGCATGCTGCGCGCTTTGGAAACGCGGGACTCTGCGTTGAAAGACGCGCGCGTTTGGAGGTTGATCGCGCTGCTTCTGCTGGCGACTCTGATTTTAGTGATCACCAGGAGTTAGCGGTCATCGCTTGATCATTCCAGGGAAGCACGCAGGCCCAAGGTATCCGCAATAGCCACGAGGGAGCATTTCACCCCATTTCCTTCTGCGGGCTGTTTCTTCAAGCTCTGCTTAAATCAACTAACACCTATGAAACGAATATCGGTACTATTGGTAGACGACCATACTATCATCCGGCAAGGCATGCGTGCGTTGCTTGCGACGGAGCCCGACCTTGAGGTTCTCGGCGAAGCTGAAAACGGACGGCAAGCACTTCAGATGGTACAAAAGACGCCACCTGATGTCGTGGTCATGGACCTGGCGATGCCCCATATGAACGGGGCCGAAGCCACGCGTCAGATTCTCAGGTGCTGTCCCACTACCAAGGTGCTGGTTCTGACTTCGTATGCGGATGATGAATGCGTCACGGAGGTATTGAAAGCAGGCGCAGCCGGGTACTTGGTTAAGCAGACGGCGGCGGCCGAGTTGCCGCGCGCCATCCGCGAAGTCCGAAAGGGCAACGCTTTCTTTAGTCCGGCAATTGCCCGACTAATTCGTGAAAACAACCGGGCCAGCTTTGAAACCGGGCACTCGCGTGATCTGACCGCGCGGGAGGTGGAGGTGCTGCAACTCATAGCCGAGGGTTTGTCGAATAAAGGCATAGCTGTGCAGTTGGACATCAGCATCAAGACCGTGGAGAAACACCGGCAGCAAGTCATGAACAAGCTCGATATTCACGAGACCGCCGGGCTTACCCGTTGGGCCATTTCTCAGGGGCTTGTTGAGCCAAGTGTGCCTGCGGGAATCTAGTTTGCCGGATCGGCTTTGTGTCGGTTGGGATGAATTACCCCATTATTGTGGCCGGTTACGGGGTTCACGTAAAAATTTGAGCTGATGGTTGAGCCCACTGGCGGTTGTCTGCGTTCCGAACCGGTGTTCAAAATTTGGACACACCTGTCTCATTCTGGACCACGGCAGAGACCGCGTCGCTCATTGAGCAGGAAGGCGTTTCACATGCTAAAGCTGTGTCCTCCCTGTGAGGAAGACAGTTCTCTGCACTGGTTTTGAAGAGGCCGAAATGTCCAGATTCCAATAAAAAGGCTGAAGCGCGAAGCAGCACTGTGTTGGGTTGACTAACTAATGGCCGACCTGGAAATCAGCCCCGCCGTCTACTTACCGGCCTTGGTTCACATTCCAGCTCGTTCACGTGTGATTCCACAGTTTCCTTATAGTCCTGCAAAGAAACCATTTCCACGACGGCGCTGCTGCATTCCTGCAATTGGGCGCAGCATTCCAGGCAAACATGGGCTTTGGCGATGAAGCCTTCGGCGCGAATTATAATGAACGCGGCCGCGAATTTCGCAGTGCAAATTTCGCAGCGATCGGGAGCCGCAAAATCGATGGATTGTATCTGGCGCTTCCGGCGCATGCCTTGCTCAGGCTGCATAGGATATGCCAAGGATTTAGTAGCTGTGCGATTTGGCGGCAGGGGGTTGCGGGCATAGGCCGCTCGCACCTGGATGCAGCAAATTGCAGGGTGTTGCAAGAAACTGTAGGTAGTTGCACTTGGTTGTGATGGAAAGTTAATACCATTCCACCTGATCCCCCTGGTTTCGACAGCCGCAAAGCGCGGTTTATCCTCGTCTCCTGGTCGGCAGTAGCCCTAAACTGGCCCCTAATCGAAAGTTACAGCGGATTACAAAATGATCCTGTTTTTCTACTCAGGACCTGGTGTTGGCGCACGTCGAACCCTCAAATTTATGAAACATCAGACAATTACGAAATCCAGTGGATGGCTTGTTACTTTATTGGCGGCAGGCAGTCTGGCGTTTGCCACTGGCTGCGTCAGCCGAAATGTCGACTATGTTTCGATTCCTCCACCCGTCTATTCGCCTCCGCCGACGGCACAACCCCAGCCACCGACCCCTGTTGTGCAGCTACGTTCCAGCGCGGACTTGGATCGAATGCTGGCGCCCATTGCACTGTATCCCGATCCACTGACAGCCCAAATCTTGCCAGCCGCAACCCTTCCGGAACAAATTGTTTTGGCGGACCGTTACGTGCGAAACGGCGGCAATTTAGACCAGGTTGACTTCCAACCATGGGACCCCAGCGTCAAAGCCTTGGCCCATTACCCCGAGGTCCTGAAGATGATGGACGATAATCTCGGCTGGACGACTGAACTTGGCCAGGCTTTTGTCTATCAACCCACAGAGGTGATGGATTCCATCCAGCGCTTGCGCGCCCAAGCACAGGCCATCGGCAACCTCCGATCCACGCCCCAACAAACCGTCGTGCTTGAGGGGCCGACAATTCAGATCGTCCCCGCAAATCCGCAAATCATTTACGTCCCCGTCTACCAGCCTCAGGTTGTTTATGTCCAACGTCCCCCGCCAAACCGGTTCTACGTTTCTTTCAGTTCCGGCCGGCCAATCGGAGCCTGGATGAATCACGACCTGGATTGGCGCGATCGTAATGTCATCGTTTGGCGCCACGACCATCCGCGCCCTCGCGATTGGTGGTATCAACCGCCGAGCCGCCATCCGCGGCCCGTCGTCGTGAACAATGTGACGGTAGTGAACAATCATACAACTGTGAACCAGGATTATCACGTCTGGCGGCCGCGTGCCGATCGCGATCGCGACAATTCTCGAACGGACACCCGTATCCCAGGCTTAGGCACCCGCCAAACCCGCCCTGTGCCTGCAGAAATTCGCCAGCCTGCGGTGACCAGAGAAGTTACCCCTGCCGTTCCGCATGGAGAGACACGTCCCATGCCTCGGCCCCAAGAAAGGAATGACCGAGTTGCCCCAGTCAGCCCGGGTCAAAGCCCCAGAGTGCCAGAAGGTCGTCAACTTCCGTTGCCCGTCGCGCAGCCGCAAACGCCTCCTCAAAATGTGGCAACAGCCACTGTTCCCAAAGTGGCAACAAATAGAACCCCGGTAGCTCCGCGCGGACACCAGCCTCGTCCGCCGGCGGTTGCCCGTGCCAACCCCACGCCTCCACGCGTAGTAAAGGCGCCTTCTATTACGGCCACCAATATCCAGCCCGCTTCAGAAGTTCATACGCCACCGGCCCCAGTACCGCAGGTGCAGGCCGTCCAGACAACGCCACCACTCCGGCCCGCTGCCATCCCTGTCGCGACAACCAGTCCTCGTGCCCCGCGGACTGTGACCGGCAGTAATCAAGCCACACATTCCCGGGTCCAGACAACGAATGTGACCTCAACCGGCGTTCAAAATTCGCAAGCGCCCCGATCGGCAGGTCATGGTCGCCCCGCCCGTGCGGCTGTAGTGAAGTCACCAAAGGCAACGCATGCAACGCCTTTGCCTAAGGCGGAGCCGCAGCCAAAGGAGAAAGAGACCCAGGAAGCGCTGAAGGCGATCGACCAATAACCGGCTTCAGTTGTCACCATCGCGTGGGTGGGGAGCATGCGAGGGTTTCGAAAACCAATTGAAATGGAACGGCGGAGTTGCTATACTCCGCGCATCCATGGCATTGGCTGACCGCCATTACATGCGGGATGAGTATCACCCGCCGCGGATGACTACAATTTTGATTGTGGTGCTGATTGTTGCTTTCGTCATCCAGAGTCTTCTCCTTGTTTATGGCCACTACTACGCCATCCAACACTTCGGGCTGACGGTCTCTGGATTAAGCCAAGGAAGGATCTGGCAGATATTCACCTTCCAATTCTTACACGCAGCTCCCTGGCCCTGGCATGTCCTCTTGAATTGTCTCGGGCTCTTTCTCTTTGGTCGTCGTGTCGAAGAATCTTTAGGTCCGAAAAAGTTTCTTGGTCTCTATTTCCTTTCCGGGTTGGCCGGTGGTCTCCTTCAGGCGGCGCTAACCATAGTGCTGCCTGGTCATCCCGACGTTCCGGTGGTGGGTGCCTCCGCCGGTGTTTACGGTTTAATGGCCATTTATTGTTCGATGAATCCCATGCAGGAGTTGACGACCTGGCTCTACTTTTTGCCGATCACGATTCGGGCTCGCTATCTCTTGATGTTCCTCGGTTTATTTTCCTTGTTTGGCGCATTTATATTAATCGAAGAAGGTATTGCCCACGGTGCTCACTTGGGCGGCATCCTGCTTGGCGTTGCCTACGTTCGCTGGCCAGAATCATTCTGGGGGAGGTTCGCTGGCTGGGGGCCGCTGGAGAGTCGCCGACGCAAGCAGGAGTTGGTCCGGGCCGCAAGTGTCCGCGGCCGGCCTTGGCGACAGAGCACCCACAACAACAGGAAAACGGAGCGCCACCTGCAGCCAGAAGAGTTTATCAGCAAGGAGGTCGATCCCATCCTTGATAAAATTTCTGCTCAGGGCCTTCATAGCTTGACTGAAAGTGAGCGGAAGATTTTGGAAGTGGCCAGGAAACGGATGAAATAAGCTTCGGGTCCTTCCTCCCGGCTTCGGGACTATTTTGAATTAATCATCTTCGGCTTGCTGATCGGACCGACTATTGGAGAATGCCTTGCCGTCCAGCAGCACATTGTTATTCTCCCGCTCGTAACTAGTTCGCCACGATAATGTTAAAATCGGCAAATACGCTACCGATTCGTGATTGCGGTTGCTAAAGTATAATTCAGAAGGGCCAATTCATTAACGAGCCTGTCAACAATTCATCCTGGTCATGAAGCGATCAAATAGATTTGATGGTGAATCCACTAATCAGGTCGGGGCTGTGGGGCTGAAACCTGGGCCAATTTCGCCGGCCCATGATAAGCTTTTGTTCACTCCCGGTCCTCTAACCACGAGTCAAACGGTGAAGCAGGCACTCCTGCGAGACTACGGCTCACGCGATTTGCAGTTTGTGCAAATGGTTCGCGATATCCGGCGCAAATTGGTGGAGTTAGGCCAGGTGAGCACCACCGATTACACGGCTGTCATCATGCAAGGCAGTGGTACGTTCGGTTTGGAAGCCGTGGTCGCTTCCACCATTCCACGAAATGGCAAACTACTTATCGCCGTAAATGGTGCGTACGGGCGCCGCATCGTGAAGATGACCGAGATCCTGGGTGTGGATCTTGTGGTATTGGAATATCCGGAAGATCAGCCGGTGCGGCCCAGTGATATTGCGCGCTTGCTTGCGGAAGATTCACGAATCACTCATGTCTGTATGGTTCACTGCGAGACGACCAGTGGAATAGTTAATCCCTTGCAAGCGGCGGGGGAAGTGGTAGCAGCGCACGGTCGTGTATTTTTTGTCGATGCGATGAGCAGTTTCGGCGGAATGCCAATTGACTTGGCCGAATGCCAAATCGATTACCTGGTTTCGTCCGCCAACAAATGCATTGAGGGCGTGCCCGGTTTCAGTTTTGTTCTGGCGAAGTTAAGTACCTTTTTGAAGACCAAAGGATGGTCCCGCAGTTTGAGCCTGGATCTCTATGGCCAGTACGAAGCCATGGAAAAGGATGGACAATTCCGTTTCACCCCACCGACGAGCTCCCTGGCCGCGTTTTATCAGGCGCTGCTTGAGTTGGATGCCGAAGGCGGTGTCCCTGCCCGCACCCAGCGCTATCAAAGCAACTTTACCGTCTTGCTGGAAGGCATGACACGACTCGGTTTTCGGACTTATTTGGCGCAGGAGCACCTGGGTCATATTATCACCACGTTCCATTATCCGAACCATCCGCATTTTGACTTCGATAAGTTCTACCGGTTGCTGAGTGAGGCAGGGTTTTTAATCTACCTCGGCAAGGTGGGACAGGCCGACTGTTTCCGTGTCGGAAATATCGGTCGACTTTTCCCTTCCGACATTAACGCTTTGATCGGAGCTATTGAACGCGTACTCAACGAAATGGGTGTCGATCTCCTTGGGGACGAGTCCGCCTCCCAATTGATTGATGACAAGGCAGTGCAGCCGGGACTTTAACCTAATGAAACCACTTACTTTGAAATTAGCCGTGGTAGACCTGGCCGGTACTACCGTAGATTTTGGCAGTTGTGCGCCTGCGGGTGTGTTCGTGGAGCTTTTTCGACGACACAGTATTCAGGCCACCCCCGAAGAGGCTCGCGGCCCAATGGGGCTACAAAAGCGCGAGCACATTCAGACCATGGCCGCCATGCCCCGTATCGCCGCACAATGGCAAGCCAAACACGGCTCCGCCTGCACCAGTCAGGATATCGACAACCTTTATAAGGAATTCATCCCGCTGCAAGTGGAGTCGCTGCCTCGGTTTTCCGATCTGATTCCAGGTACTCTGGAAGCGGTGGCCCAACTCAGACAACGAGGCCTGCCTGTCGCGGCTACCACGGGTTACAATCTAGAGATGATGAATATCGTCCTGTCCAACGCGGCACGGCAGGGTTTCACGCCTGATGCCGCCGTTTGCGCGGACCACGTCACCGCCGGTCGTCCGGCGCCATGGATGATCTTCTCAGCTATGGAGCGCCTCAATGTTTATCCGCCTGCCTCAGTTATTAACGTCGGCGACACTCTGGCTGATGTCAGTTCCGGCCGAAATGCCGGGACGTGGTCTGTTGGAGTTGCCGCGACCGGAAATATGCTCGGGGCGAACTACTCCGAATGGCAAGCGATGCCTGCTGGCGAGCGTGAAACCCGGCTGGCAAGTGCGCGGGAAAAAATGCTGGCGAGCGGAGCCCATTACGTCGTGAACGGCATTTCGGATTGCCTGGAATTGGTGGACAAGATCAACTCTCGGTTGCAGGCGGGGGAACGGCCCTAATAGAATTCTGATCACCATGGAATCCTCTAAAAAGTCGTCACCACCAAACATGGAACACATGCGGTCGGAAGGGGACGTCAACCTGTCCCCGAACCGGCAAGCGTGGGCTGAGTCACACGTCGATGCCGAGACACGGCATCTGCTGGAGGAGGACGCCAAATACTTTTTGCATCAGTCGCTCTCCACCCCCTGTCTGAATGTGCTGAAATCCTGCTCTGGTGCCACATTGACTGATTGGCAGGGCAGGGAATTACTCGACTTCCACGGGAACTCAGTTCACCAGGTTGGCTATGGAAACCAGCAAGTCGTAGCGGCGATCATTAAGCAACTCCAGGAGCTCCCGTTTTGTCCACGTCGCTATACCAATACAATCGCTATTGAGCTGGCAAAAAAACTCACTGACTTAGCGCCCGGTGATCTAAGCCGCGTGCTTTTTGCGCCCGGGGGTACATCGGCAATCGGCATGGCTATGAAGTTGGCTCGGGTGGCCACGGGTCGGCACAAGACCATCTCCATGTGGGATTCCTTTCACGGCGCCTCTTTGGACGCCATTTCCATCGGTGGCGAAGCCCAGTTCCGGCGGGACATCGGCCCGCTTCTGCCTGGTTGCGAGCATGTGCCACCGCCCGACCCACGCCATTGTCCATGGGATTGCGCCGGAACTTGTTCGCTGAAATGTGCAGATTACATAGAATACGTGCTCGAGAAGGAGGGTGACGTTGCCGCCGTAATCGGTGAAACGATCCGGACTGTCCCCTTCATCCCTCCACCTGATTACTGGCGAAAAATTCGCGCTGCGTGTGATAAACATGGCGCATTATTGATCCTCGATGAAATCCCTACAGGCCTTGGCCGCACCGGTCGTATTTTCGCGTGTGAGCATTATAATGTGGTCCCGGACATGGTCGTGATCGGGAAGGGCCTGGGCGGAGGCATAATGCCAATGGCTGCGTTGCTCGCCCGCGAGCATCTTAATGTGGCGGCCGATCGCGCACTGGGTCATTACACGCATGAAAAAAGCCCTGTGGCTGCTGCGGCTGCGCTGGCTACCTTGAATTTCATTGAATCTTCCAATCTGCTCCAGCATGTCCAGGAGATTTCAACGTATGCGCTGCACGAACTTCGTACGCTACAAGGTCGTCATGAGTTGATTGGCGACGTTCGCGGGCTCGGCTTAATCCTGGGCGTGGAACTTGTCAAAAATCGACAGACGATGGAGCGCGCAGCGGATGAAGCCGACCGGGTCATGTATGAGTGCATGCGGCGGGGGTTGAGTTTTAAAGTATCGATGGGCAACGTGCTGTTGCTGACGCCCGCGCTGACTATTACTCGAGAAGAAATGCAGCGAGCGCTCCGGATTATCGACGAGGCGCTCGGCGTGGTGGCGGGCTCTGCAAACAAAGACCGTTCCCGTAACTCTCCAAACAATGCAATTAGCCCTAAAGCACAACTGGCCAGTTCTCCTGCTGGCAGCTCAGGTAGCAACGGCGGCATCTAACGAACGTCCGTTCACGACTGCCGAGCCCGTCGGACAACTGGGGACAAACCTGTACGCAACCTCGGTTCATCAGCTGCTTAGCCCCGCTGGGAAACAGATCGAATTGCCAGGAGCCCGGCCGCAGGGCATCGCCCTGAGTCCTGACGGACGCCTTCTGGTCATTTCAGGCAAGACCGCCGAATTGATCGTGGTAGAACCGGCCAGCGGAGAAATAACACAACATGTGCCACTCCCCTCCAGCTCCGCAGCAGAACCGAAGCCGGAAAGCACTTCCGAACACCTGTTATTGCCCGATAAAAAAGCGCAAATAAGTTTCACCGGGTTGATTTTTTCTCCGGATGGTTCGCGCCTCTACCTCTCAAGTGTGAACGGGACCATTAAGGTTTTTGAAGTAAATCGAACTGGCAAGGTAACGGGATTAAACAGCTTTGTTCTGCCCGAGGCTGATGCCCCTCGACGAAAAGTTGAAATACCCGCGGGCTTGGCCATATCCCAGGATGGAAAACGCCTCTATGTTGCGTTTAATCTCTCCAACCGTTTGGCGGAAATCGATTCCCAAACCGGCAAGGTTCTTCGTACCTGGGATGTTGGAGTCGCCCCGTACGATGTCGCTTTGGCTCGGGATAAAATCTACGTGAGTAACTGGGGTGGGCGTCGCCCTGAAGCCGGCTCGTTAACCGGACCCGCAGGTAAAGGAACTCTCGTGCGGGTTGATCCGGTACGACATATTGCCAGCGAAGGCTCGATCAGCATCATCAGTCTTTCCGGCAAACCAGCCGTTCGCGAAATTCTTACCGGCTTGCATGCTTCTGCCTTGGCCTTGTCGCCCAACCAACGCTTTTTGGTCGTGGCGAATGCCGGGAGCGATACGCTTAGTGTCATTGACACAAAGAACGACAAAGTTTTGGAGACAATTTGGGCCCGGCAGACTCCCGCCGATTTATTTGGCGCTAATCCTAACGCGCTGACATTTGATAAGTCAGGTCGAAGATTATTCGTTTGCAACGGTACTCACAACGCAGTGGGTGTGATCGACTTTGATCCGGGCGAATCCAAGTTGATCGGCTTAATCCCGGTGGGTTGGTTTCCCGGAGCCATTGCCTATGATGGCCGTAGGAAGGCCCTCTACGTCGCAAATATTAAAGGCCACGGCTCCGGTAGAAAGATAGTGGCTGGGGAGCCGCCGAAGTTCAGCTCGACACAACATCGAGGAACCGTTTCCCTGGTGAGTATTCCATCGCCCAAGGAGTTGGCGCAGCATACGCGTGTGGCGTTGCGTAATATGCGCTATCCCCTTCTGGCAGAGTCACGGCTCCCTGCGCGGGCTGGCCAGCCCCCGCGGCCAGTTCCGGAACGGATCGGTGAGCCCAGTGTTTTCAAACACGTGGTCTACATCATCAAAGAAAACCGAACGTATGACCAGGTGCTGGGTGACGTCAAGGAAGGTAATGGTGATGCTTCGCTCTGTGTTTTCGGAGAAGGTATTACACCAAACCAACACAAGCTCGTGCGTGAATTCGTACTGTTGGATAACACCTACTGCTCTGGTATCATTAGCTCCGATGGCCATGAATGGGCTACGACTGCTATGGCCACCGACTACATGGAAAAATCTTTCGCCGATTTCCCGCGCAGCTATCCGGATGGTATGGAAGATGCCGACGTGGACGCCCTTGCATATTCGCCCGCTGGCTTCATCTGGGACAATGTTATCGCGCACGGCAAGACCCTGCGTGACTATGGCGAGTTTGCTATCACCGACAAAGCGTGGCGGGATAAATCGCAAACAAAAGCCATCAAGTTCCTCGATCATTGGCGCGACTTCACGAATGGTGAGCCTCAGATCTTAGTCACTAGTCGGCCCGCTGTGGAATCGCTCCGCCCCTATCTTTGCACGAATACAGTAGGGTGGGACATGAACATTTCTGATCAATTTCGCTCGGCGCAGTTCATTAAAGAGCTCAAAGAATTTGAGGCCAAAGGAGAGTTTCCAAACCTGGCAATTATTTGTCTGCCAAATGATCACACGTCAGGAACCCATGCGAACGCTCCGACACCAGCAGCCCAGGTCGCCGACAACGACTTGGCTTTTGGCCAAATTGTAGAGGCGATCAGCCATAGCCGGTTCTGGCCCGAGACCTGCATTTTGGTGATCGAGGATGATCCGCAGGCTGGCTGGGATCATGTTAGCGGTTACAGAACCACCGCCTATGTGATTAGCCCCTATACCAAACGTGGCAAGGTTGTTAGCACCCAATATAATCAGGTTTCCCTGGTTCGAACGATTGAACAAATCCTTGGCTTGCCACCAATGAACCAAATGGATGCTACTGCCACACCCATGTTCGACTGTTTCACGCCGGTGCCCGACCTCGCTCCGTTCACCGCCGTGAAAAACACCGTCGCACTGGATCAGTTGAATCCGGAACCAAAAAAAATCTCGGATGCGCTACTACGGAAAAACGCCCGGCTCTCCGCCAGGTTGCCGCTCGCCGAGCCCGATCGGTGCCCTGAAGATCAGCTGAACCGAATCATCTGGCATGCCATGAAAGGTTCCGCAACGCCTTACCCAGTCTGGGCCGTTTCGGCAGTGGAAGATAATGATTGATGCTGGTGCGGGTGGGACAGCCGGTAACTCGCCCGGTCGGCTGCACTCTAAATGCGCAGGAAGATCTTCTTTCGGTACAACCAATACAATATCAGCCACGAAACAAGCAAGACTGCGGCACCGTGAATCAAAGGTTCGTAAGCGGTGCCCAAAACTGCGAAGGTCTTGGCGCCGAAATTGGTCACTAGATTCTTGTAAATGAACCTGCCGAACAAATGCTCGCTGCAGTAGGCGGCAATCGAATTCATGCCGATCACGATCAATGGGAAGGCCCACCGGCGATAGCCGACAACATCGATGACACTATAGAAGCCCGCCAGCAGTAGAAAGCACCAGCCGCCACTGAAGATCGTCCAGCTTGGGGTCCAGATGCGCTTTACGACTGGGCATATCCCAAGGAAACCTAGAAGCGCACCGGTTCCCAGGCAAATGATGCCTGCAATTGCCAGCCATTTGGCCTTCGCCCACGGTGTCCGTTCACCGCGAATAACTCCGCCCGCAATTAAGCCCAGGATCATTGTGCCCAGCGTGGGAATGAAGCTGAGAGTAGAGTAACCGCCACCATTGGAAGCAAAAGTCGTTGCTCGTGGAAACAAGTTGAGAAACCAGGTATCGAAAGCCCACGCAAAGTTGGTGTTCTTATTCCAATGAGCTGCAAACCCGGTCATGAGATGCGGCCAGTTCTTGTCTAAGTTGATTCGCGAGTAATCGAAATCCGGCCCAGGCAGCGGGTACAGAGCAAAAGCAGCCCAATAGCCGATTAGAACTACAGCCAAGGCGATCCATTGATCGCGAACCGGCCGAAAGCCAATCAAGAACAAGAACACGTACCCCAGTCCGATTTGTGAGAGGGTGTCTTCAAATGTCCAATTGGTCTGGGAAGCGTTGGTGGAACGCAAGAAAACGCCCAGCAGAATAAGGATGAGTGCCCGCCCGCACGCATGCAAAGTCATACGGCTAGGTGACTGTCCGCGGGCCGTTCGGTTTGCTATCGAAAAGGGTAGAGCCACACCAACCAGAAAGGAAAACGAGGGTTGAATCAGGTCATGCAAGGAACAACCGATCCAAGCCACATGCGACTGGTGGTGGCAAAGGAACTCCCATATGGCATTCCCGGGAACGGCTTTCGCAACATGGCAAAACTCCAATACTTCGGCTAACATGAGAAACATGACCAGCCCGCGATATGCGTCCATTGACAAAAGACGTGCCGGGACGTTCAACGTTCGCCTTTCACTTTGTGTTGCCTGTGGTGGGAGAGTGGCGGTACTCATGTTCGTTTGAAGAACTGTGGTGATGTGAAAAATAGTTGTTGCCCGTTGTAAATTCGGCTTGTCAGGCTAAACCTGAGTTTAATCTCCCATTAGTGCGAGTCGAGCGAGAAATGCCAAATGAAGTTTCTCAAAGGATGCTCAGAGGTATGGAGTTAATAGACGGGCGACTCCGTCGCGCAACCGTCCGGGAAGCGTGCGGCTATCCACTTCCTGGAGGGTGACGCGGTGCGCAGTGTGGCGTTTTTCCTGAATTAGCTTCTCTATGATCTGAGCCAATTCAACGTCATAGCATTCCAGGTTGTATTCGAAATTAAGTCTCAAACTGCGAGCATCCCAATTCGCCGAGCCGAGCAATACCCAGCAACCGTCCACCACCATCAGTTTGGAATGGTCAAAAGGAGGTGGGGTAAGCCAAAGTCGGCACTTATGACGCAATACTTGCCACCACATCGATCGTGAAGCCCAATGAACAAAAGGAAGGTTACTCCGGGCGGGCAAAATAATATCCACTTGCACGCCACGCATGGCGGCCAGATTTAATGCCGAAACGATCGACGGATCTGGAAGAAAATAGGGTGTGACAATATGCACCGAATGTCTGGCAATTGAGAGGGCACCAAGCAAGGTCCAACGAAGTTTCTCGAAATCTTCATCCGGCCCGTCTGCCACTCCGCGGGCTAAAACCTGGCCTGCGGGATCGATTTTTGGAAACCATTCCTCACCGCGTAATGATTCCCTGGTCGTGAATAGCCAATCATCAGCGAAAGCCTCCTGCAGTTGACTCAAGACCGGACCACGCACCCGGAAATGGATGTCCTGCACCGGGCTCGCGGGATGCCGGTTAAGACAATGCCCCACACGGATGTTCATGCCCCCGGTAAAACCCAGTTTGCCGTCGATGACAAGGATTTTACGGTGAGTGCGAAGATTCATTGCCATCCATCGCCACAACGCAAAAGCAGGAAGAAAGCGGGCGTATTTGATTTTATAATGACGCAGGGTTCGCAGGATCGAGGGCCAGGAATACCGTGTGCCGGCCGCATCGATCAATACGCGGACTTCAACCCCTCGCTGGCTTGCTTCTCCCAGCACACGGGCAAATTCCACGCCTACCTCATCACGATCCAAAATGTAAGTTTGAAAGGAAACGGTATGCTGTGCACCTCGGATCGCTTCGAGCATTGCCGGATAGGCTTCATCTCCGTTGATGAGTGGTTCGATTCTATTGCCCGGGAGCAACGGTCTACCAACCACATCACCCACGACACGGGCCAGCATGTGTAAGTGCCCAGTGTGGCCGGGCAAATGACGATGTAATTCCTCCGGCGAACATTCGCTGGCCGCGTCGGCTCGGTAACGTTCCAGACTTCCGCGCAACAAGGCAGCCTGGCGGCGGATGCGATTGATTCCAAAGATGAAGTACAGAGCTGCGCCCACAAAGGGAACCAGCCACACAAATCCTACCCAGGCGATCGCAGATCGAGAATCCCGCTTGTACAAAACCGCGTGACCTGATGCCACCAACGACAGGACTAAAACGAGTCCGGCAAAAAGGATTTGCCAGATATCGTAAGCAATGTCCCAGAGATTGGCGGTCGCAACCATCGAAAGCTCTCTTACACCGTTACCGGTCTCATAGCAACGCTCGGAGAACTGCATCCTCCATGACATTCGTGTGGGAAGCAGCCAGAAATTATAAAGGCCCGGTCCTACTGTTCTAAAGCTTAGGGACCATCCAGGGCCAAACATACGCTTGCAGCATGACGAGGAAGCTAACCAGTAAGGCCAACGTTAAACTGTGCCAAAAGACGGAGCGCAGGACGGTGCCAGCATCAGGACTTTCCGGGTGGCCTCCGGTAGCGACACTGGCGACAACAATGCTCTGGGCATCCACCATTTTCCCCATCACACCTCCTGAGCTATTCGAACCAGCCATCAAGATGGGGGAGAGATTTAAACGTTCCGCGGTGACTTGCTGAAGATTGCCGAACAGAACGTTCGAAGCGGTGTCGCTGCCTGTTAACGCTACCCCCAGCCAGCCGATCAAAGGGGAAAAGAAGGGGAAAAACCATCCGGTGGCGGCCAGTCCAAGGCCGATGGTAGTGTCCGTACCGCTGTAGCGCGTGGTAAAGCCGAGTGCGAGCATGAGCGCGATGGTGAGCAAGGAGAACCGTACTCGCCAGAGTGTGCGGCCATAAAGTGTAACCATTGCCCGAGGACGCATCCCCAGAAGTAGAGCTGCGATAATCCCAGCCAACAAGAGCGCAGTGCCGGTAGCAGACAAAGCATTAAAGATAAAGATGGCCTCTTCAGCTTTGGGCGCGATCACGACCGGCGGCATTCGTTGCACGGCTTTATCAAGCAACGGCACTGCTAGATTCAACGAGAATACCTGGTTGAGGGAGGTCTTTATGCTCGGTAATCCCCAAAGAAAAACGAAGATCGAGAGCAGTATCCACGGCAACCAAGCTTTCCAACCTGGACTTGACCTTTTACTTTCTTGCGCAATTGTTATCCGACCCTCTTCGGGTGGTGGTAGTCCTTCGTTAGCTGGTTTCCAGAACCTCATCAGCACAACCAGTGAGCCCATGGAGGCAAATGAACTGGCCATATCAACCAGCCATGGCCCATGATAATTGCTGACGAAGAATTGAGTAATGCCAAAGGTTGTGCCTGCCACCAGGCAGGCGGGCCATACACCGAGCATGCGACGCCAACCGACTTGGGCGGCCACAAGCCAGAATGGAACAATGAGCGACATAATCGAGAGTTGGCGTCCAACCATGGCGCTGAGCAATTGCAAGTCCAGGCCGGTGACTTTTGCGAGCGTTAACAGCGGAGTCCCCAGGGAACCGAACGCGACCGGTGCGGTGTTACCAATAAGGGCAAGCTTGGCGGCTTCCAGTGGCCGGAAACCAAGACCGATCATGAGTGCTCCAGTGATCGCAACAGGAGTGCCGAATCCCGCAGCCGCTTCTATGAAAGCCCCAAAACTGAAGGCGATTAGAAGCGCTTGGATTCGGCGGTCACGGGAGATTCCTGAGATTTGCCGCTGCAATTCAGCGAACTGACCGGTCTCGACGGACAGCGCATAGGTAAAGAGCGCGTTCAGGATGATCCAGCCAATCGGAAAAAACCCGAATGCCGCGCCATACAAGGCCGAGGCAAAGGCAAGCTTTACGGGCATGTGATACACCAGAATTGCTAAAAGGGCAGCTATCATCAGGCCGGCCAGTGCGGCCCGATGCGCCCGAACATGCCAGAAAGCTAGCAGCCCTAGTAAAGTAACAACCGGGAGCGTCGCAACAAGAGCGGAAGCCGTAATATTGCCAAGCGGGTCATAATTTTGAGACCAAATCATATATTTCCGAACCCTAAGAGCCACTCCAAACACACACCACCTTTCTTGAAACCGAGAGATGAATAGTGATATTGACTGACAGAGACCCGAGCACAATGGCAGAAGGCATGCGGAATCCGTCCTGGTTTTGATTAAATCTCGTGGCGCTTTTTTGCTTCACGCCGACGCGGGTGTAGAATGAACTCGGTATAGCCGTTAGGCTGAGAATGTCCCTTGAAAACTAAATCCTGCGCCGCTTGAAAGGCAACGCTTTGCTCGAAGTGCGTAGCCATTGGCCGATAGCCCGGGTCGGCGGCATTCTGGCGGTCGACAACTGCCGCCATCCGTTTCAGAGTTTCAAGCACTTGTCCATGAGTACAAATGCCGTGGCGAAGCCAATTAGCAATATGTTGACTGGAGATGCGCAGAGTGGCGCGGTCCTCCATCAAGCCGATGTTGCTTAGGTCCGGAACCTTGGAGCAACCAATTCCTTGCTCAATCCAACGCACCACGTAGCCCAGAATGCTTTGGCTATTGTTATCAAGTTCCTGCTGAATTTCAGTGGGTGTCGGATTATCACGCAGGAGCGGGAGTGTGAGGAGAGCATCGAGGCTTGCTCGTGGGCGAGTTGCCAGGACGCGCTGTCGCTCCGCCACGTTCACGCGGTGATAGTGAATTGCGTGGAGGGTGGCAGCAGTGGGTGAAGGGACCCACGCGGTGGTGGCCCCCGCTTCGGGTTGAGCGATTTTGGCGGTCATCATCTCGGCCATTTTATCCGGCATGGCCCACATCCCTTTGCCGATTTGAGCGCGACCCTGCAAGCCACAGGCAAGTCCGATGTCTACGTTCCAATCTTCGTAGGCACTAATCCATGGCTGCCGTTTCATTAGGTTCTTCCTGACTACTGGACCGGCCTCCATGCTGGTGTGGATTTCATCCCCAGTCCGGTCTAGGAAACCCGTGTTGATGAAAATTAACCGTTCCCGCGCGGCACGAATACATTCCTTTAGATTAATGGTAGTGCGACGCTCTTCGTCCATGATACCAATCTTCACAGAGTTCCGGACAAGACCCAAGGCTTCCTCGATACGGCTGAAAATTTCGCAGGTGAAGGCGACTTCCTCGGGACCGTGCATCTTGGGTTTTACGATATAGATGCTGCCGGTTTGGGAGTTTCTAAATTTTCCATTCCTTTTGAGATCGTGCAAGGCAATCAGGCAGGTGAACATGCCGTCGAGGATGCCTTCGGGAATTTCATCTCCGTTCCGGTCGAGAACGGAATCGGTGAAAATATGATGGCCGACGTTGCGGGCCAGCAAAAGGCTGCGGCCAGACAAGGTGAAAATGCTGCCATCCGGGTGACTATAGGTGCGATCCGGATTCAAGCGACGATTCATTGTATGGCCGCTCTTCTGAAAGGTTTCTGCCAAATCGCCCTTCATGAGGCCAAGCCAGTTGGCATAAACGAGGGCCTTGTCCTCCGCATCGACGGCCGCGACGGAATCTTCAAAATCCTGAATGGTCGTCATAGCCGACTCGAGGATCAGATCAGAAACGCCAGCTGCATCTTCTTTGCCAATCGGGCTATGGCGGTCAATCTGGATTTCAGCGTGCAGATTGTGATGCTTAAGGAGAATGCACCGAGGCGACGAGGCTTCACCCGCATAACCAGAAAACGCCGCGGGATCGGACAGCTCGGCAATCGCGCCGTTACTCAACATGACAACGAATTTGCGGCCAATCACAGAATAAGCAGCGGCATCTTTGTGACTGCCTTGGTTTAAAGGTGCAATCTGGTCTAGGAACTGGCGTGCGAACGAGATGACTTTAGCACCTCGCTTTGGGTTGTAACCAGAACCTCTTTCACAGCCATCAGCTTCATTGATGACATCCGTGCCATAGAGCGCATCGTAGAGGCTTCCCCAGCGAGCATTGGCAGCATTGAGAGCATAGCGTGCGTTAGTAACGGGAACTACGAGCTGCGGTGCGGCAATTTGCGCGATTTCGGGATCGGTATTAGCGGTACTAATCTGAAAATCTTCTCCCTCGGGCAGAAGATAACCACTCTCTTGAAGGAAGCGGCAGTATTCATTCGAGTCAAAATGTTTGCCGGAGTGAGCCTGGTACCAAGCATCTAATTTGGACTGGAGGTCGTCGCGTTTTCTGAGCAGGGAGCGATTGATTGGACCAAGATCGGTAACAAGCTTTTCTAAAGAGGCCCAAAAACCTTCGGGAGTGATGCCGGTGCCCGGCACAATTTTAACCTGGAGGAGATCGTCCAATACCTTCGCGACTTGTAGCCCACCTTTTGCAACTCGTGCTATCATGCAGACGAGTCTGGCAAAGAGAGCTAACAAGATGAAAGCACGTTTTTATTGGAATGGTCACAAAGTGCTGGACGCGGTTTTGACATACCTGATTGTCTTTCAAGGCGGCTGCGTGCTATTATCATTGAACTGCGACTGGTAATCGGGATGGGGACCTTTCCGCAGCCTTCTTGCAGATTCAAGCTGTCGATACGGATTACGTCTGAACGCCCCGATTTTGAGGGCGGCTTTTTTGCTCCGAAAGGCGTAAAAATTCTTGAAAGATTCGTGCCCATTCCAACGTAGTAGTTAATGGAACTTTGGATCTGTTGGCTATGAGCTTTAGGTGGAGTTGCGTGGCTATCTGATCGTGAAGAGCGAGTCCTAGAAAATGATTCAAGATGTGGATGCCAGTTTATGCTTAAGCGACACAATCCAGTTATATTGTTTGATTCCTTGGTGAAAACGGGGCCCAAAGTACTTGCGGGTTCAACCCTCTCGGCTCAGCAATTGAAGCGGGCTGAAGAAATCAAACGTGAAATTAAAACTCTCAAAGCGAAGTTAGCGCAGGCGTTGGGAATTCCCGAGTAACAACTGAGGAGGGCTATTCAAAGCGGTGAAGAGACGAATTGAAGCTGCATCGTCGAAGTTGATGGCTAAGACCCTACCTGCCGTTTAATCACGTCGGCGATTATATGTGACCACTTTTCAAGCGTCGCTGAATCGCGGCCTTCAATGAGCAATCGGGCTTTGGGTTCTGTGCCGGAGTAGCGCAGCAGGACGCGTCCGCTGTGGTGCTTCAATTCGGTTTCAGCCTCGGCAACAAGTTTAAGAACACCGTCCATTTCATCAAAAGGGCGCTTCTCGCGGACTGCTATATTGGTTATCAATTGCGGGAAACGGGTCCAGCATTGCGCCAGCTTTGAGAGCGGAGTTTCCCGGGCGCGCATGATTCGAAGCATTTGCAGCGCGGCAACGAGGCCATCCCCGGTAGTGCTGTAATCTCGAAAAATGAGATGCCCACTTTGTTCCCCCCCAAAGTTGAACCCGTGGCGAAGCATTTCATCAATTACGTTTTTATCCCCTACGGCCGTACGCACGGTGCGTCCCCCTGCATCACTCACGACCGCATCTAGCCCGGCATTGCTCATAATCGTACTAACGAGAGTTTTTTCAGCGAGTATTCCCTGGTCAAGCAGGTCCACGCTCGCAATTGCCATGATGTCATCCCCATCGAGTAATCGACCTTGTTCATCGCATAATAGTACGCGGTCAGCGTCACCGTCGTGGGCAATGCCAACATCCGCTCGGTGTTCCCAAATCTTCTGGCACATCAGATTGGGGTGCATGGAGCCACAATCCTTGTTGATGTTCTTGCCATCAGGTTGGTTGCCATAAACGATGACCTCGGCACCCAGTTCACGCAAGACGCACGGGGTGGATTTGTAAGCGGCGCCATGAGCGCAATCCACGACGATGCGCATGCCCTCCAAGGTCATGCCTCGAGGGAAAGACGCTTTGGCGTGTTCGATGTAGCGTCCAAGCGCATCGTCGATGCGCACTGCCTTGCCGATGTCTTCTGCCGTTGGCCGAATGTTTTCGATTTCACCGCTGAACACAAGGTTTTCAATCTCGTGTTCAACTTTGTCTTCGAGTTTGTATCCATCCGCCTGAAAGAACTTGATACCATTATCATCATACGGATTGTGAGAAGCAGTGATAACTATGCCGGCATCGGCTCGCAGGCTCCGGGTGACATAAGCGACTCCGGGCGTGGGTAGAGGACCGATGAAAAGTACATCCACCCCCATGGACAGAATACCGGAGGAAAGGGCGTTTTCGAGCATATAGCCTGAAAGCCGTGTATCTTTTCCGACCACGATTTTATGACGACCACGAGCGGTAGGTTGGTTGGCAAGATTCTTGAACACATGACCGGCGGCACGCCCAAGCTTGAGAGCGGTTTCGGCCGTCACAGGTTCGATATTGGCTGTGCCACGTACACCATCTGTGCCAAAAATTCTTTTGGGAGAGCTCATGGTTGCTTCGTTTCAACTTTTCGGAGGGAAAATCACTTGAACATCCTGTGGGTAAACGCGCACATGGGTAACGCCCGGCGGCGTGGAAACTTCAATCCGCTTGTGTAGATCACCAACCGGTTCTATGTCAGTTAGGTCGATGAGCACGTGTATTTCTTTGCTTTGAAGTTTGTTGAGGCTTTTGCTATCCCCTTGAACGGTGACTTCGACTTCCTTGGGATTAACTCTAAAATTGCGAACGTCTGCAGCTGAAGACATGACGACAACTGGGAGATTAAAGAAGGTCCGTTCACCGCTGGAGATCTGCAGCGAAGGCAGTGGCGAGACTTCACGTTTAATTGCGAAAGAAACGGTGAACCAAATCAGCACGGCCAGGGCGAGTGAAAAGAGCTTAAGCCAGAAATCTTTGAACAGCAGATCGCGAATAAAAGTAATCATTTGGCGACGCTGGTTGAAGTAGTCGTGGTGGGACGCGAAGAATCGGTGTTCGCCACCACAACAGTTCCTTTGAGGCGATTGGAGGTCCAGGCCCGAAGCCAGCCAATCCAATTACGCGAGCGGGCCGGCTCGACCAGCACGGTGGTGAGGAACGCGCGGAGTTCCTCCAGTGTGACCGCCCGCACGAGTTGACCTTTATAGGCGTAAGACACCGCCCCGGTTTCCTCGGAAATAGCTACAACAACCGCGTCAGTTTCTTCGCTTAGGCCTATAGCGGCACGGTGGCGCGTGCCGAGTGATTTGTTCAGGTCCTGACGTTGCGTGAGCGGAAAAATGCAAGCGGCGTAAGCAATGCGATCCCCTTTAATAATTACTCCGCCATCGTGAATGGCATTATTGGGAAAGAAAATCGTTTCGAGCATCTCCGGAGTGGCTTCGCAATCCACCAAAATGCCAGACTCGACCGCTTCCTGCAGCTGGATGGACTGCTCAATAGCTATCAAAGCGCCAATACGAACGTCTGCCAGACGCTCGGCAGTTTGAATAACAACTTCGATATTCTCACGCTGTTCGTGAACGGTTGCAAAAATTGGCAAATTCCCCAACTCGGCAAGCATACGACGCAATTCGGGCTGAAAGATTACCAGTACCGCCAAAGCGAAGAAAGCCGAGAAGGCGCCAAGTAAATACCGAAGTACTTCGAGCCTGAGCAAAAAACTAACGAGTACCAGCGCCAGGAGCACAACCAGGAAGCCGGTGACGACAGGTGCCCCGCGCGTGCCACGTACAAATCGAAAGGAGTAATATATACCCACGGTGAGGATCAAAATCTCCACCACGGGCCGCCAAACCTGTTGTAATGTTTCCCACATTACTTGTATTTCAATATAGCCTCTGCCATACGTATCGCCTGCAAAGTTTCAGCAACTTCATGAGCACGGATCACTTCCACACCCGCTTCGACGGCAAGTGTGGCGCATGCCAGCGCTGCCGGGAGTCGACGTGCAAGTTCCGTGCCCAGCAGTTTTGCGATGAACGACTTGCGCGAAACGCCCAGCACTAAAGGCCGCCCTAACGTTTTAAAACTGCTCAGGCTCGCGAGCAACTGCAAATTATGCTCCAGAGTTTTCCCAAAACCGATCCCTGGGTCCAATATAAGTTGGTCTGGCAAAACTCCGCAATGGTTCAATCGTTCAATTCGCTGAAAAAAGAACGCCACGATGTCCTGCACAACGTTCGTGTACGCCGGAGCGATTTGCATCGTTTGTGGTGTGCCTTGCATATGCAAGCACAGGTAACCTGCTCCAAATTCGGAGACCACCTGCCACATGGCTGGTTGCTCGCGGTTGGCAGCTACATCATTAACGATAGCCGCTCCGGCTTGGAGGGCGGCTTTCGCCACGGCTGGTTTCATTGTGTCGATTGAAATAGGCACTTTGAGTTGTTCAGCCAACTGCTCTATTACCGGGAGCACGCGCCTAAGTTCTTCGGCTTCCGCCACTGGTTGGGCGTGAGGTCGTGTAGACTCCCCGCCAATATCAATAATTTCAGCCCCTTCGTCGACGAGTTGCAACGCGTGAGCTATCGCAGCTTGAGAATCGAGGAATCGTCCGCCATCAGAGAATGAATCTGGCGTCACATTGACAATGCCCATTACCATGGCTGGGCGCGGAAAAGCGAAGGCGAACTGACGCGCGCGAAAAATCATCCTTTTTGCCGCGCGGTCCTTATCGCGGGCAAGAGAATAAGGAAACTGCACGAGCCCCTGACATCGCGAAAATTGTGCAGCATGAAAGGCACTTAATAAGCAGGTGCAGTTTTGGCCGGCTGGATTAATTCAATCTCATAACCTTCGGGAGCATCAACGAAAGCGATGCCTCCGCCATCAGGCTTAACGTGAGGCCCGTCTGAATATTTGAGCCCCAAATTACCAAGGTGCTTCCCGAAATCCTCCAGACTTTCTACCTCGAAGGCCAGGTGAGTCAGATCTGATTGAACCTGCACCGGTCCGCTGCCGGGAAAACAACAAAGCTCAATGAGTTCTTCGCTTTCTGGCGCCTTCATGAACACCAATTCTGAACCTCTCGCAGATTTGTGACGGCGCAGTTCCTCGAGGCCGAGTACATCTCTGTAAAAATTGACCGTGCGTTCGAGATCATTCACCCGGTAACGCGTGTGCAGAAGTTTTTTAGCCTTGTTCATGCGCAAACCATAGCGCGGAATTTTCCGGGTGCAATAAGCATCCTCCCTGGCTTCAGGCGGCAGATACAATCGCCCGGAAAATGCGAGAAAGAGAACGGAGTGGGTTATTCAAAGCCACAGCACGAACGGCCTTTATGCTCGGTGCACCGCTTTTTCTTGGCGTTTTGCGCGGGCTTTCTGTAGCGAACAACCGCAAAAATAACCGACGAGTGCCAGCGGCAATGCTAGTGGAATACTGTAGAGCGCAAATAAGGCAACGTCGTGCAACAACTCGCGCATAGGGCTTGATTTGATTTATAACGAAGGAAATTGCCAGACGTCTATCCGTAAGAATGCTGACTCGCCGTAAAAGAATCGTTAGCCCCACCTCAATATGGATTCGCTGCCAGCGCGCTGGAATCGCCTGCGCAAGAGTGATTACAGGTTGTTTGAATCAGGGCACTTTAATGGCTCGGAAGAACTGAAGGCTGGCGGTATTCGTATCGGGCTTATTTGTGAAATAATGCTGTCCACCTAACATGGAGATTGTTGGGGCGTAGGTAAACCAAGTCTCCAGATTCGTAGAACCAAGCAATGTATAACGTTGCCAATCTACCCCCTGAAGCTTTATCTGAAAAATGCCATTCTGAAGAGGGATGATTCCAAGATTGCTTTCCATATTCCACTTTAGACTAAAGTTTCCGGAATCGCCGCCAAATCCATCAACGGCGATCCGATAGGTAGCCCCTCCCGCGGCGAAAAACCAGAGCCGGCTGGTATTTAGTCCGCCCATCTCAATATCGTCATCATTGGACGCAATGACGACCAAATTGGTAATCGCGTCACCTGTGTAAACCGCTAAAGTAGTGTCGAAATCGCTCCCGGCAGTATTGAAATCGACTGGCCCGTTTGTAGGCGCAGTCCAGCGGAACCACACGGAGTGGCCTCCGACATCTGATGCGTGGGAAGGTTCAAATCGTTCTTTGCTGGCACCCTTATTGAAAGAGTTGCTTGAGCCGGAGGTTCCCGAAAGCAGAATGCTGTTACTGAATTCATCGTTGCCGGGCGGATTTATGTTCAGAACTGCATTGCCCACGGCTCCGTTGTAACCATCGATAGCTATGTGGTAAATAGTTCCAGCGACTGCCGCGAACACCACCTGACTTTGTAGATTGATGCCGGAAACGAAGTCGTCATTGCTGGCTATGAGTGTCAGATTGGAAAGTGACGCGCCGGTGTAGACAGCAAGGAGTGTGTCAAAGTCGCTCCGCTTGGTGGTAATTACCGCCGCGTGATTTGAGGTTGGAGTCCAGGAGTACCAAATTGAGTGGCCACCTGGTCGCCCGGCATGGTTTGGCTCACCAGTCTCTCGTGTCGCGCAATTGTTGGCCTCCGATGTGCTAAATGGAACTTGAGTGGCGATGAGGGCATTTAAAAAATCATTGTTCAACGGTGTAGAGGTACAGTTCTCCGGGGGAATTATGACTGTGACCAGCGTAGTATTATTATCCAGTTTTGATTCGATGAATTTGTTGTCTGGATTGACGGTCATCTGCAACACATAGATCCCCGGGGTTACGGCGGATACGTCAATATACTGACACGCGACACCGAGGCTAACTCCGGGAACATACCCTGGGTAGATGTCGGCCCACCCTGTTTGAATTCCTTGATTATTGCAGTTATACCTAACCGGGCCGGCGCGTGTTGCCCAGGGTTGCGAATCTTGTACGCAGAAGCCAACTTTGTGTCCCGTTGCCACAATGTTGCCGTTGGTATCCAAAAGATTGTACTCGGCAAATTGTTCAAAATGCCAGTGTTGATGACAGGTCGCCCAAATAAAAAGTGGGTTCGATGCCGGATTACCGAGTACGAGGTCGCCGCTGCCAATATTGCGAATCTCAGAACTGAAGCTTAGCAGGCGATGAGTTCCTAGGGTTTCACATCCTTCTATCACTTCACAATCTCCGTTCGTGAATGTGCGGCTGAATACCAGTGGCGAAGCGGATGGCCCCCAGATAACTAAATCTGGAAGTGCCTGGGTAGATTGGTTCCAATTGAGTGTTGCAATGCCTCTGGAATCCCCAAATCCGTCGAGGACAATGTGATACGCTGTGCCCGGCACGGGCGTAAAAGTGGCCTTGCTCAGCCGATTGGTAGCACCGTCGATATCGTCGTTGCTGGCAACCAACGTCAGATTTGATACCGTATTGCCTGTATAGATTGCGAGTAATGTATCAAATGTGCTCCCCAAGGTATCGAATGTTACTGGGGATGTGTTCGTAGTGCTCCAACAGAACCATAAAGACTGGCCGCCTTGGTTTCCAGCGTGGTCCGGTTCACCGGGTTCCTTCGTCGCCTCCTGATTGTTATCCGTTTCTGAACCGACAGGTCCGGTGAGCGAAATGCAGTAGGCAAAGTAGTCGCTGAGGCAAAAGTCCTGTGACAGATTCTGTTCCCGGTGCTGTGCTAGCTCGGGATCATTGGTGTTTGAGCGCGTATGGTCCGGCGCCACTTGGCCCTGGCGATATATTTCTATCTTGAAATCTCGGCAACCACAATTGCCGTCCATTTGAACATCAGTAAACTGGTGATTGCTGCTGCGACAAGCGGTGATGGAATGTGGTGAATTTGTGTATATGGGCGTCCAGAGCGCAGTGCCACAAGGGCGGGAATAGATTTTCTCAGTAACCGTAACTGTGCCAGTGCAGTTCGTGACGTCGGGTTCCCAATTAAGCCGCGCTAAATCGCCGGGCAAAGTGCCCGCGCGACAACCATCCCCATTGCAATCTTGCTGGAATGTCCACCATGCATCTGAAATAAAGACAGTAGGCACAGCTCCCGGGGAAGGTGCTGCAAAGAAAGTGATTCCCACCCAAAAAGCCAAAAGTTGCAATAGCTCTTTGATCTCCGTGTGCCATCCACAGTGCTTCAGCGAACGCGACCAATACATCTGTTTCATTCAAATTAGCAGCACACGTACGCGATTCTCACTTGGCGGAGTTGGTGTAATCCAAGCCGTTACGGTGCCTTTTCTCTCGCCTTCATCATTTGGAAAGGTTATCTGGCCAATTGTGCTTTTTCGAAAGCAAAATCGGACGTTAGCTCTGTTCTTTTTTTTACCCCTTGCTTTTTGCGTGGGACAAGAGGGCCCTGGGCGAGCATCCCTGCCTTCTCCTGATCCTGTTTGCGGGTTCACCTCCGGTCCGCATTTCTATTACGAAACAGATTTGGTAAGGCAGGGCTTGTCGATTGATTTGTTTGTCGGTGAAGCACAGGTTGACCAACCGGTGCGCCTGCGCCTGTTTGTAAACCAGAAGCCGCGCAGCACACCGATCGACAATCTTCAAGTAGAACATGAAAAGCTGATGCATGTTATTGGCATGAGGGAGGACCTTACGGAGTTCTTTCATATCCACCCTGCCAAAGTTTCCCCGGGTATGTGGGAGGTAACCCATCTTTTTAAGTTGGGAGGAACCTACAGAATTTGGGCGGATGTGAAGGCGAAAGGCGTCTCCTACTCCTTTGGACTTCCGCCACTGAAAGTCTCTGAAGCTCCTATGCCAAATGGCTCCCCTAAACTTATTAAAAATTGCGCCACGAATGGGAGTTATCAAATCATTCGTTTACACTCCGGCACTCTCACCACGGCCACTACTAATCGACTTGAATTCTCGATCCGGAACGCATCCGGTCGCCAGGTTTTCACCGAGAACTTTCTTGGCTCTCCCATGCATCTGGTTATCGTCAGCGAGGATAAGTCTGTGTACTTGCACGCACACCCGGACACTCATCTGCCGGGCGAAGGTGTGATCCGCTTCAGCCAGGTTTTTCCAAAACCGGGCACATACAAATTCTTTGCTCAATTCCGCCCCCTGGATGCCAAGTTGCCAGTGAACCAGGCCATTCTTGCTGAGTTCTATGCGCAGGTGAATCCGGTGCCAACCGCTCACCTCGAAGGCGAAACTAGCCTCCAGCTTCCAACCGAAGATTCAGGTAGTAAGCTGCGCTAATCAAGCCTAAGTGGGTAAAGGCCTGTGGAAAGTTTCCCAATTGTTCGCCATTCAAGCCTAGTTCTTCGGAATACAAACCAAGGTGGTTGGCGTATCCCAGGGCCTTTTCGAAGTAAAAACGAGCTAGCTTTAAATCTCCCGCCCGTGCCAGGCATTCCACGTTCCAGAATGAGCACATCGAAAAGGTGCCTTCGCGTCCTGGAAGGCCCGAATAAGCGCCCCGCATCACGCTATACCGGTAAACCAGGGAGTCTTCCACTAGTTGCTCATTAATAACCTTTAGCGTCGAAAGCCAGCGCGGATCGCCCGGACCAATAAACTTAACCAGAGGCATTAGCAGAGCGGAAGCATCGACCGTCTTGGCTCCTTTGTATTGCACGAAGCACCCTAATGTTGGGTCCCAAAACTGCTCGTACACATCACAGTAAATTTGATCACGAATCTGACGCCATTTCTCCAGAGGAGCAGGGAAGGAGCGCTTCTGTGCCAACCGAATGCCACGGTCGATTGCCACCCAACACATCACGCGGGAATATAAAAACTCATACGTGCCGCCCCGCACCTCCCATATTCCTTCATCCGGTCTCTGCCAATTGTCGCATACCCAGTCAATGAGCCAAGTCAGATGAACCCAAAAATCAAAGGAAATCAGCTCTCCAAACTTATTGTAGATGTAAACTGAATCCATCAACTCACCGTAAATGTCGAGCTGAAGCTGCCGGTATGCCCCATTGCCGATCCGTACCGGAATAGATCCCCGGTAGCCTTCGAAATGGTTCAAAGTCGTTTCTTCAAGATTCCTGTGCCCGTCGAGCCCATACATGATCTGGAGCGGCATCCCGGGTTTGATTTCGGCACATCGGTCCTCGATCCACTGCATAAACGCGGTCGCCTCCGCCGTATAGCCCAGACGCATCAGTGCGTAGAGCGTGAAGGAAGCATCCCGAATCCATGTATACCGGTAATCCCAATTGCGCACCCCTCCGATTTCCTCCGGCAATCCGAAGGTTGGAGCAGCAACAAGAGAACCATACCGTGCGGAAGTCAGCAGCTTTAGTGTGAGGGCGGAGCGGTTCACCATCTCACGCCAGCGTCCACGATACTTGGACTTGTGAATCCATTGTTGCCAGAAATTCATGGTTTCCTTGAACGATTCAGAGACATAGTCCCGAGCGGCTGACGCGGACTCCTTGCCCTGACTCGCGTCTTCCAGAACAAATGCGGCACTCTCGTCTGAGCGTAGTTTGAATTCCGCAACCGCCGACCCATTCTCTATTCGCATGGGCACTCGGCTGCGGAGTCGCAGCACGGTATTGTCGGGGCCGTCGCTGATAAACAGGATCTCATGCTTACGTTTTTGGACGCGGTGGCCGGCCCGTCCATAGTCAAAGCGCGGATCGCAAACCATCCGATACCGAATGTCTCCGCGAACCGTTTTGGCACGACGCACCAGATCATGGGCATTATCCCCTTCAAATATAGGCATGAAATCAGAGACCTCCGCCACACCGGCTTCGGAAAGGAAGCGGGTGAGCAGGATATTTGAATCCGGCAAATAAAGTTGTTTTTGTCTGGCTCCTTCGATCATTGGCGCAATCTGAAAATGGCCGCCCTTCCTGTAGTCCAATAAGGCTGCAAAAATTGTGGGTGAATCGAATTGCGGAAAACACATGAAGTCGATGGACGCATCCTTTCCCACGAGTGCCACCGTGTGAAGATCGCCTATGATCCCGTAATCCTCGATAGGTTTGTAGTGGACGGATGGGCGTCCCTTGGTGCGCGAAGCCATGCCCCAACCTATCCCTATATCCGCACGCTTCCAAAGGGGTGTTTCACGTATCGGCCATCAACAAACCAATCTTCGATTTTGTCTTCTTGAATTTCTAATCAGTACGCCTAAAGCAGTCCATCGATTTAGATCTGTCCCCGAACGCGGCGTCATCATCTGATACACTTTGTGCAAGATTTTGGTCATGTTGACGCGGTACGTCCACATTCGTTATCGCTCCTGCATGTTTCCCTTCTTGGTTTCATTTGTATGTGGTTTCTTTCAGCTCAATGCTTAAACCAACTAATCTATACATACATCCTGCATCACGGGTTAACAGTATTGGGGGTGGGCCACCCTGGATTTCAATAACGCCCCTCCCAACTACTCAGGTTCAAAACCATTGCGGTCACGGTTCCGACAAACACCGCCATCTAAATTGCACTCGCAGGTAAGGATGCCACCCCCTTACGGCCGCCTCGCCATTTGGATAATTGGTGGCCATTCGGGCTTCCTCTGTGTCTTGAATAAGCGTTCGATTCCGAAGTCGGGCTTATTGTCGCCAGCAATACACAAATCCCCACTCTAAGTTGCGTAACGGATTCGATGTGAATCGGTTACGTCATTTGCTTGACTTGCCAGCCTTTCATGCGATCAATTGTCTCAGTGTTAGAGCAGCCTAAGTTGGCCTCCCTTCCTGGGGGTCGACGCGGGGGACCCAAATTCCTCGGACTGTAAGTCTGAGGACGGGGCGAACGGTCGCAGGCAACTACGACCAAGGCCACTTTCAAGGCCGAGCCCGTCAGCTAACCTCGTCGGCAATTGGAAGGGCGATCCTCCAGGGTCTCGCGTGTGCGGGACACTCGTGTTCACCCAGGTGTTAATGGCGTGCGCTACGCTTTGCGTAGCGCCAAAACGCTTTGCGCAGGCATTATGAACACTGCTCTGGGTTGGCTGAAAACGGTTTTCGTGGGAAAATCACGGAAGATTTCCGATCACACGATATTCCACCGAATCTCCCTTGTCGCACTATTTGCGTGGGTTGGCTTGGGGGCTGACGGACTTTCTTCCTCCTGCTATGGGCCGGAAGAGACGGTTCGTGCATTGGGCCCATATCCACACCTAAGTTTGTTTGTTGGACTGGCCGCCGTAATCACCATTGTAGCCATTTGCGCGAGTTACTCGCAAATCATCGAGCTCTTTCCTGCTGGTGGCGGCGGTTACCTGGTCGCTAGCAAACTTTTATCCCCCGCGATTGGGGCGGTATCGGGTTGCGCTTTGATCGTGGATTACGTGCTCACAGTAACGATATCTGTCGCTAGCGGCGGCGACGCGCTATTCAGCATTTTGCCTGCTTCATTGCTGGGCTGGAAACTTCCCTTTGTGGTTGCTGGTGTTGCGCTTCTCACGCTTTTAAATCTGCGCGGTGTCAAGGAGTCAGTAGTGTTCTGGGTCCCGATCTTCTTTCTATTCATCGCCATTCATGCCTTTGCGTTCCTTTACGCTCTGGGGTTGCATTCCGCTGGCTTTGCGCAAGTGGCGAAAGGAACAGTAACCGAAATACACCAGGCCAGTTCGCATCTCGGCTGGCTTGGCATGCTGATGTTGTTGCTCAAAGCGTACAGTATGGGCGCCGGAACCTATACTGGAATTGAAGCTGTGAGCAATGGCCTACCCATCCTCAGAGAACCGCGAGTTGAGACCGGCAAGCGCACGATGCGTTACATGGGCACCTCCCTGTCCGTAACGGTCGTGGGCTTGCTCGTATGTTATCTGCTCCTCGGCGTTGCCCCTGTGGAGGGAAAGACCCTGAACGCTGCGCTCTTCGAACGTTTGACTGCCCATTGGTCGGGTGGTGGTGCTTTTATCTTTGTCTCTGCGGCTTTGGCATCGGAAGCAGCGCTGCTCTTTATTGCCGCACAGGCCGGTTTTCTGGACGGCCCCAGAGTTTTGGCAAGCATGGCCCTCGACCGCTGGTTCCCTGCGCGTTTCGCCAACCTCAGCGATCGATTTGTCACACAGAATGGGATACTGTTGGTAGGGTCCGCAGCTTTGCTGATGATGATCTTGACGCGTGGATCTGTAGCTTTGCTTGTTGTTTTGTACAGCATCAACGTTTTCATCACCTTTTCCCTGTCACAACTTGGTATGGTTCGGCACTGGTGGCTCAACCGTTTCCATGAACCTGCCTGGCGCTTTAAGCTCACGATTAATGGCCTCGGCCTACTCCTAACCACTTTTATTCTGATCTCCCTCAGCGCGGTGAAGTTTCACGAAGGCGGCTGGATAACTCTCGTTGTCACTGGAGCAATCTTCGCAGCCGCCTTTGCCATCCGAACACATTATACGAACGTCGCGACCCGATTGCGTCGCTTGGACGAGACAGTTCGCGGGGTAGAACTTTCTCCGGCCGCTGAGTCCCCCGTATTGTGCTCGAGCCATGATTCACACAGCAAAACTGCGGTTTTGTTCGTGAACGGTTTTAATGGACTGGGGATGCACACTTTGTTGAATGCAATTCGGCTGCTACGAGGGGTGTTCAGCAACTACGTGTTCGTTCAGGTGGGTGTTGTGGATGCGGGCAATTTTAAGGGCGTTGCGGAACTCGAACGTTTGCAGGCTCATATCGCTTTGGAGTCTCAACGTTATGTGCAATACATGCGGGCTCAGGGCTATCGCGCAACTGCTTTCACCGCCATTGGCCCGGATGCCGTGGAGGAGATCGTTAAGCTGTCTTCCCACATCTCCACAAGCTTTCCTGATGTACTCTTTTTTGGCGGACAATTATTATTCACGCGCGAAACGCTCATTTCGCGGTGGCTGCATAATCACACTATTTTCGCCCTGCAACGCCGGCTGTTTCTGGCGGGATTGCCTTTTGTCATTTTGCCCATCCGGATGTGATCGGGTGGGAATCTATCGGACACAGTTATGAATACATTAATGATGGTAAGTTCCGTATCGCCGGTCGCCGTGGTCGTGCTTGTGTTGATGTTTCTCTTGTTGATGTCCATCGGGCCACTGGTGCTGGGGTCGGTTTTTATTCGCGAGCGTCAAGTAGGCATCGTCGTCAAAAAGTTTGGTGGCCGTTCGCTGCCGCCCGGGCGTTTAATCGTGCTGGCGGGAGAAGCCGGCTACCAGGCGGATACATTGTCTCCGGGTCTGCATTTCGGTTACTTCCGCTGGCAATTTCGGATTCTCAAGGTGCCCGTAATCATTGTGCCGCAAGGGGAAATTGCCCTCGTTGTTGCTGCGGATGGCGCCTCGATCCCCTCTGAACGCATTTTGGGTCGCATCGTGGATTGTGACCATTTCCAGGACGCGCGAAAGTTTCTGTTGAATGGTGGTGAAAAAGGCCGCCAGCTTGGGATTCTTACTGCCGGAACGTACCGCATCAATAGCGCCGTCTTCACGGTCATAAATTCGCTGGCTGCGGCTGACCACGGTATGGGTCTGCACCAATTGGTCTTGCAGCGAGTCGAACCGGACATGGTGGGAATTGTCACCACGATGGATGGTCAATCCATTGAGTCAGGCGAGATTGCTGGACCCGTGGTCCAGGGACACGAGAATTTTCAAAACGCCCAAGCGTTCCTGGACAGCGGTGGCCGGCGGGGATTGCAGGAGCAACTTTCCAGCACAGTGGGATCCGAAGCTTGGAATTCACGTGACTTGAAGTCGCGGCCGCACTGACCCTATAGTGAGTCGTATTAATTTAAATCATACCAACATGGTCAAATAAAACGAAAGGCTCAGTCGAAAGACTGGGCCTTTCGTTTTAATCTGATCGGCACGTAAGAGGTTCCAACTTTCACCATAATGAAATAAGATCACTACCGGGCGTATTTTTTGAGTTATCGAGATTTTCAGGAGCTAAGGAAGCTAAAATGGAGAAAAAAATCACTGGATATACCACCGTTGATATATCCCAATGGCATCGTAAAGAACATTTTGAGGCATTTCAGTCAGTTGCTCAATGTACCTATAACCAGACCGTTCAGCTGGATATTACGGCCTTTTTAAAGACCGTAAAGAAAAATAAGCACAAGTTTTATCCGGCCTTTATTCACATTCTTGCCCGCCTGATGAATGCTCATCCGGAATTTCGTATGGCAATGAAAGACGGTGAGCTGGTGATATGGGATAGTGTTCACCCTTGTTACACCGTTTTCCATGAGCAAACTGAAACGTTTTCATCGCTCTGGAGTGAATACCACGACGATTTCCGGCAGTTTCTACACATATATTCGCAAGATGTGGCGTGTTACGGTGAAAACCTGGCCTATTTCCCTAAAGGGTTTATTGAGAATATGTTTTTCGTCTCAGCCAATCCCTGGGTGAGTTTCACCAGTTTTGATTTAAACGTGGCCAATATGGACAACTTCTTCGCCCCCGTTTTCACCATGGGCAAATATTATACGCAAGGCGACAAGGTGCTGATGCCGCTGGCGATTCAGGTTCATCATGCCGTTTGTGATGGCTTCCATGTCGGCAGAATGCTTAATGAATTACAACAGTACTGCGATGAGTGGCAGGGCGGGGCGTAACCTAGGTGACAGAAGTTAAAAGCCTCCGGTCGGAGGCTTTTGACTTTCTGCTAGATCGGCCGCATCGAATATAACTTCGTATAATGTATGCTATACGAAGTTATTAGCGATGAGCTCGGACTTCCATTGTTCATTCCACGGACAAAAACAGAGAAAGGAAACGACAGAGGCCAAAAAGCTCGCTTTCAGCACCTGTCGTTTCCTTTCTTTTCAGAGGGTATTTTAAATAAAAACATTAAGTTATGACGAAGAAGAACGGAAACGCCTTAAACCGGAAAATTTTCATAAATAGCGAAAACCCGCGAGGTCGCCGCCCCGTAACCTGTCGGATCACCGGAAAGGACCCGTAAAGTGATAATGATTATCATCTACATATCACAACGTGCGTGGAGGCCATCAAACCACGTCAAATAATCAATTATGACGCAGGTATCGTATTAATTGATCTGCATCAACTTAACGTAAAAGCAACTTCAGACAATACAAATCAGCGACACTGAATACGGGGCAACCTCATGTCCGAGCTCGCGAGCTCGTCGACAGCGACACACTTGCATCGGATGCAGCCCGGTTAACGTGCCGGCACGGCCTGGGTAACCAGGTATTTTGTCCACATAACCGTGCGCAAAATGTTGTGGATAAGCAGGACACAGCAGCAATCCACAGCAGGCATACAACCGCACACCGAGGTTACTCCGTTCTACAGGTTACGACGAATGTCAATACTTGCCCTTGACAGGCATTGATGGAATCGTAGTCTCACGCTGATAGTCTGATCGACAATACAAGTGGGACCGTGGTCCCAGACCGATAATCAGACCGACAACACGAGTGGGATCGTGGTCCCAGACTAATAATCAGACCGACGATACGAGTGGGACCGTGGTCCCAGACTAATAATCAGACCGACGATACGAGTGGGACCGTGGTTCCAGACTAATAATCAGACCGACGATACGAGTGGGACCGTGGTCCCAGACTAATAATCAGACCGACGATACGAGTGGGACCGTGGTCCCAG
>JADMIO012752715.1_pt1 | contig 112372 bp, 83 predicted proteins | sample 8958161 | NCBI WGS metagenome assembly JADMIO01 (sample SAMN16585339, study PRJNA669376) | soil metagenome | isolation source: Crop rotation soil | place: USA: Cullars Rotation, Alabama | collected 2011
CTTTCCCGTCCTTCTGGACCCGCCTGAATCTCTTCGTCTTCGTAGGGCGGGTCCTTTTGGACCCGCCAGAGCGGCAGGTCCGGAAGGACGGGCCAACAGGTCGAGACCAAGCATGGAAACGATTGATGTTGCGGTGATTGGCGCAGGCGTCACAGGCCTCGCATCGGCCCGCGCGATCGCGATGCGCGGATTGTCCACCTGCGTGCTCGAACGGCATCCCCGGCCCGGGCTCGACACCAGCACGCACAACAGCGGCGTCATCCACGCCGGCCTCTACTATCCGAAGGGATCGTTGAAGGCGAAGCTGTGCGTCGAGGGGCGCCACTTGATGTACGAGTTCTGCGGCGCGCACGACGTGCCGCACGCGCGCTGCGGCAAGGTGGTCGTCGCGCACGACGACAGCGAGCTCAAAACGCTCGAAGCGTTGAAGGTCCGGGCAGAGGCGAATGACGTCGAAGGGCTGACGATGGTCGATCGCGCCTTCGTCGCTGCGCGGGAGCCGGCTGTTCACTGCAGAGCGGCGCTCTATTCACCCGAAAGCGGCATCGTGAACGCCGAGGAGCTCGTGAAGACGCTGCTCCGCACGGGCGAAGCGGCCGGTGTCGTGTTCCTGCCCGGCACACCGCTCGTCGGCGCCGATACGCGGCCGGACGGCATCGTGCTGCGCACCGAGCGGGAGACGATCCTCGCGCGGCAGGTCGTCAACGCGGCAGGCTTGTATGCCGACGAGGTGTCGCGTGTTCTCGGCGGCGAGACGTTCAGAATCTATCCGGTGCGAGGCGAATACGCCGAGCTGACGCCGGCGAAGCGGTCGCTCGTCAATGCGCTGGTCTATCCGCTCCCGCATGGCCACGGACTGGGTGTTCATCTGGTGAAGACGACGACCGGCGTCGTGTGGCTGGGGCCGACCGTGAAGTATCAGGAGCGGAAGGACGACTACGAGAGCGACCGGCTTCCGCTCGAAGCGTTCGTCGAGCCGGCGCAGCGGCTGCTGCCCGGCGTGAAGCTCGAGGACTTGCGCCTGTCGGGCAGCGGCATCCGCGCGAAGCTGCATCCCGAAAACGAGACCTTCGCCGACTTCCTGATCCGCCGCGACCGGGCCAATCCGCTCGTCGTGCAGGCATCCGGCATCGAATCGCCGGGCCTCACGTCGTGCCTGGCGGTCGGGCGGATGGTCAGTGAGATTGTGGGGGAAAGGCGTTGAGGATTTGGTGATCTGGTGATCTGGTGATCTGGTGATTTGGTGATCTATCGGAACATCTTCAGATAGATCGCCAGATCACGAAATCACCAAATCACCAAATCACCAAATCACCAGATCCAGTTGCCTGCATTTCCAGATAGTGCGCGAGTGCCTCCTGCCACGTCGGCATCGTGATGCCGACCGAGGCCAGTTTCGCATTCGACAGTGCGCAGTAGAGCGGCCGCGGCGCCTTGAGGGTCATGTCGGCCAGGCGCACGGGTTCGACGCGCGGTTCGACGCCGAGGAGCCGTGCGGCTTCGAGCGCAAATTCCAGCCAGGTGCAGATCCCGCTGTTCACGCAGTGGTAGAGGCCGAAGGGCAGCTCTCGTTCGATGAGCTCGCGGGTGGCGCGGGCGGCATCGATGACGTAGGTCGGCGAGACGGTTCGATCTTCGAAGACTTTCGGTCCGCTGCCCGCCCGCAGGCCCTTGACGATCATGGCGACGCTGCCCTTGTCGGGCGGACCGTCCGGATAGCGGCCGAAGAGACTCTCGACGCGCAGCACGTAGGATCGCGGCGCATCGGCGGCCAGCCACTCGCCGAGCATCTTCGACGTCGCGTATGCGCCGCGGGGATTCGGTGCGTCGTCTTCGCGGTGCGGCTGCTCCGTGAGGCCGTCGAACACGAAATCGCTGCCGTAATGGACGAGGATCGCACCGGTGGCGCGCGCCACCCGCGCGAGTGTCCGCACGGCGAACGCGTTGACCCTGAGCGCAGCGACCGGGTCGTCCTCGGCTGCGTCGACCGCGTTGTACCCGGTGCAGTTGATGATGACGTCCGGGCGCAGCCGGCCGAGCGCCGACTCGGCGGCCGCCGCATCCGTGATGTCGAGCGCGGCGTGATCGAAGAGGACCAGCTCATGTTGGTGCAGTTCACGCGGCATGACCGCTCCGAGCTGCCCGCGGATTCCCAGAATCGCTATCTTCATTACTTTCAAGTCTTGGGTTTCACGTTTGAAGTCTCGAAGCGCCGCCCTCGGGCGCTGTCCGCGGGCGGCGCTGCTGATCCTACCTCGTGGTACAATTTCGGGTTTGACGAAACGGGCGCTCATCACCGGCATCACCGGCCAGGACGGCTCGTATCTCGCCGAACTGCTCCTCGACAAGGGGTACGAGGTGTACGGGATGATCCGCCGCCTGAGCGCGCCGAACACGTGGCGCATTCAGCACCTGGTGGGCCGCGTGACGCTCCGTGTGGCCGACCTCCTCGACCAGCTCTCGATTCTCCGCCTGATCGATGAGACGCGGCCGCACGAGATTTACAACCTCGCCGCGATGTCGTTCGTGCCGGCGTCGTGGGATCAGCCGATGCTCACGGGCGAGTTCAACGCGCAGGGGGTCACGCGCATCCTCGATGCGCTGCGCTCGGTCGATCCGTCGATCAAGTTTTATCAGGCTTCATCCTCTGAGATGTTCGGCAAGGTGCGCGAGATGCCGCAGACCGAGCTGACGCCGTTCTATCCGCGCAGTCCGTACGGCGTCTCCAAGGTCTTTGCGCATCACATCACCGTGAACTACCGCGAGAGCTACAACCTGTTCGCCGTGTCGGGCATGCTGTTCAATCACGAATCGCCCCGGCGCGGCCTCGAATTCGTCACGCGCAAGGTCTCCGACGGCGTCGCCCGCATCAAGCTCGGGCTCGCCGATTCGTTGTACATGGGCAACCTGACGGCGCATCGCGACTGGGGCTTCGCGAAGGATTATGTGTACGCCATGTGGCTGATGCTCCAGCAGGATGAGCCCGACGACTACGTCATCGCCACCGGCATCAGCCATTCCGTGCAGGATCTCGTCGAGATTGCGTTCGGACACGTGGGACTCGACTGGCGGACGTACGTGCATACGGATCCCGCGCTCATCCGTCCGGCCGAGGTCGATCACCTGCTCGGCGATGCCACAAAGGCGCGGACCAGGCTGGGATGGACGCCCACGGTAGATTTCACCGGCCTCATCGAGATGATGGTGGACGCGGATCTGATGCGGCTGTCGCCTTCGGCCGCCGCCCGCGTCGCCGCTCGATGAGCCTCTGCGCGGCCCCGCGCCGCATCGTGAGTTTCAAGACATCATGACCATCGACCGCATCCGCAATCGTCAGGCCCGCATCGGCATCATCGGTCTCGGCTACGTCGGGCTCCCGCTCGCCACGGAATTTGCCAAAGCCGGGTTCGAGGTCACCGGCTTCGATGTGGACGACTCGAAGTGTTCGGCGATCAACGCCGGCAAGAGCTACATTCCCGACGTGCCCCAGTCCGAGCTGGCCGAGGTGGTCCGCGCCGGACGGCTCAAGGCGACGACCGACATGTCGCAGCTCGGCAACATGGATGTCATCGACATCTGCGTGCCGACGCCGCTTCGAAAGACGAAGGATCCCGATCTCTCGTACATCGTGAAGGCGGTGGAGGCGGCGGTGGTCACGCTCAAGAAAGGGCAGTTGATCATCCTCGAATCGACGACCTACCCCGGCACGACCGAGGAGGTCGTGCAGCCGATGCTCGAGGCCAAAGGTCTCAAGGCTGACGTCGATTTCCTGCTCGCCTTCTCGCCCGAGCGCGTCGATCCGGGCAACGCCCAGCACACGACGAAAACGATCCCGAAGGTCGTCGGCGGCGTCGGCCCGGTGAGCACGGAAGCGGCGAGCGCGTTGTACAGCGCGGTCATCGCGACGGTCGTGCCGGTGCGCTCCACGCGCGTCGCCGAGATGGTGAAGCTTCTCGAAAACACCTTCCGCGCGGTGAACATCGGCCTCGTCAACGAGATCGCGCTCATGTGCAACCGGATGGACATCGACGTCTGGGAGGTCATCGACGCGGCCAAGACGAAGCCCTTCGGATTCATGCCGTTCTATCCCGGCCCCGGTCTCGGCGGGCACTGCATCCCGATCGACCCGTTCTATCTGTCGTGGAAGGCCAAGCAGAGCGGCTTCGAGGCGCGTTTCATCGAGCTCGCGGGCCACGTGAACTCGGCGATGCCCGAGTACGTCGTGCAGCGGGTCGTCGACGCGCTCAACTCGGTGAAGAAGCCGATCAACGGATCGCGCATTCACCTCTTCGGCATCGCGTACAAGCGCGACGTCAACGACATGCGCGAGTCGCCGGCGCTCGACATAATCGAGCTTCTCGTGCGGCGGGGCGCAGTCGTGACCTTCACTGACCCGTACGTACCGACGATGAGTCACAACGGCCATGCGCTGGCCAGCGTGGCGATCGATGAGGCGCTGGCCGCCAAGTACGACTGCGCGGTGATCTGCACCGACCACAAAGTGTTCGACTACGAGCGCATGGCCGCGAACGTTCCGCTCATCGTCGATACGCGGAATGCGCTCAAAGGAATCGACCGGCCGTCGATCTTCAAGCTCTGATCGGGATGTCCGCCGCGTTGCCGATCGATCGCGCCTGGTTCGATCGCTATTTCGATTTGTACCGTGAGGCGCTCCTCGAAAACCGGCCGGACGAGGATCTGCTGCGCCTCCGCCACGAAATCCTGCAGACTCGCGACTCGGGCGGTAAAGTGCTCATTGCCGGCAACGGCGGCAGCGCGGCGATCGCCGATCACTGTGCGCTCGATTTCACCAAGAACGCAGGCGTGCGGATGGTGAGCTTCGCCGGCGCGCCGTGGGTCAGCTGTCTGGCCAACGATTACGGCTACGATCAGTGGGTCGCACGCAGCCTCGACCTCCACGCTGACGACGGGGATCTCGTCGTGCTGATCAGCTCGAGCGGGGCGTCGGCGAACATGCTGCGCGCTGCCGAGCGCGCGAAGGCGCGCGGTCTCTTTCTCGTGACGCTGTCAGGATTTGGCGCCGACAATCCACTGCGGAGGCTCGGCGACATCAATCTCTGGGTCAACAGCCGGGCGTACAACGTCGTAGAGATGACGCATCACGTCTGGCTCGTCGCGGTCTGTGATGCGATCATCGGCCGCGCCGAGTACGAGGTCGATAGCTCAAACCGTTCACCGCGTATGTAGTGTTTCTCGTTTGACAAACCCCGACGCACGCTTCAGAATCCAGCCCGCCGTTCACGCTGCGAACAAGATTCAACGCTGCGAGCGCCCGCGCGGCGCCGTTCGCGCTACCAGCCGCTGCGAAGGCTCTCTCGCGCAGAAGAATGCCGGCTGGCGGGTTCCGATGGAGCACATCGTCTGACCGTCAATGCCACCATGATTCCATGCGCCGATCCGCACGCGGCGTACGTGGCGCATCGCGAAGAGATCGATGCTGCGGTATCGCGCGTGCTCGAAGGGGGACACTATGTCCTCGGGCATGAGGTGGCCGCATTCGAGAAGGAATTCGCCGCGTATATCGGCGTGGCTCACGGCATTGGCGTCGGCAGCGGCACCGAAGCACTGCACATCGCCCTGAAGGCGTGCGGCGTCGGTGCCGGCGATGAAGTGATCACCGTCGCGCATACCGCAGTGGCCACCGTCGCCGCCATCGAGCTCGCCGGCGCCATCCCGGTGCTCGTCGACATAGACCGGAGATTCTGCACAATCGCGCCCGCTGCGATCGAGCGACGGCTCTCGCCGCGTACGAAAGCCATCGTTCCTGTTCATCTCTATGGACAGCCGTCCGACCTCGATCCGATTCTCGCCATGGCCCGGCGCGCGGGCGTCGCGGTGATCGAAGACTGCGCGCAGGCGCACGGGGCGACGTATCGCGGGCGCCGCGTCGGTTCGTTCGGCGACATGAGCTGCTTCAGCTTTTATCCGACGAAGAATCTCGGAGCCGTCGGCGACGGCGGGCTCGTGGCCACTTCCGACACCGGTCTTGCGGCGTCCGCGCGTCTGCTGCGCGAATACGGGTGGGCCGACGGCCGGTACGTCAGCAAGCGTCCGGGCTGGAATTCCCGGCTGGACGAGCTGCAGGCGGCGATTCTTCGCGTGAAGCTCAGATACCTGGACCGGGACAACGGGCGCCGCGTCGCGCTGGCAGCGCGATATCGCAGCGGACTCGCCGGCGTGCCGTGGGCGCGGCCGGTCGATATTGCTCCTGATACCAGCGGCGTGTATCACCTCTTCGTCGTGCGCTCGCCGCACCGCGATGCGCTGCGCGCCTTTCTCGCCCGTCACGATATTGCCGCCCTCGTCCACTATCCGGTAGCGATCCACCTGCAGCCGGCGTATCGCGGACGACTGCCCGGGGAACACGATCTGATGGAGACCGAACAGGCCGCGGCCGAAGTGCTGTCGCTGCCGATGTATCCGGATCTCCCGGAGGTCGATGTCGACAGGGTGATCGCGGCCGTGCGGCGATTCGAGGAGTCGCCGGCGGCATGACGTCCGAGCGGGAGCTGCGCGATCGGCTGACAGGGAGGCAAGTCCTGATCACCGGCGGCCTGGGCTTCATCGGAAGCAATCTGGCGCACCGCTGTCTCGAGCTCGGCGCGCACGTCGCGATCTACGACAACCTGGATCCGCACGCCGGCGGCACGCTGTTCAACGTTCAGTCGATTAAGAGCTCGATTGAGCTGCACTTCAAGGACGTGCTCGATTTCGACGATCTCGTGGAGCAGGTCTACGGGCGGGACATTGTCTTCAATTGCGCGGCATCGACGTCGCATCCGCTCTCGATGCGGGAACCGTGGTTCGATCTGGATGTGAACAGCCGCGGTGTCGTCAACCTGCTCGAAGCGCTTCGCCGCTTCAACCGGACCGCGAAGCTCGTGCACGTCGGCACGACGACACAGCTGGGGCGGCTGCAGTACTCACCGGCAGACGAGAACCACGCCGAATTTCCGACCGATATCTATTCGGCGAACAAGAGCGCGTCGGAAAAGTTCGTCCTCATCTACGCGCGCGCGCACGGCCTGCCGGCGACCGTCATCAGGCTCTCGAACGTCTTCGGCCCGCGGGCGATGATTCGCAATCCCGAGGGGACGTTCAACAACTATTTCGTCGGTCTCGCACTGCAGGATCGGGATATCACCATCTGGGGCGACGGTCGGCAGCTGCGAAACGTTGTATACGTGGATGATGCGGTTGCGGCGCTGCTGAGCGCGGCTGTGTCAGAGGAAGGCGTCGGACAGACATTCTTCGCGACGAGCGACCATCACTACTCGGTTGCTGAAATAGCCGAAGCGACCGTCAAGGCCATCGGCGCCGGCCGCATCGTGCGCACCCCGTGGCCGCCGGAGCGCCACACGGTCGAGATCGGCGACGCGGTCTTTGCCAACGACAAGATCAAGCGTGTCCTCGGGTGGAGCCCGGCACACGATCTCGAATCAGGCCTGAATGACACGCTAGCGTATTACAAGACGTGTCTGCAGGAGTATCTATGAATGCCGATGCGCCCGCGCCGGAACGCTCGGTCGTCTTTATCCTCAGTGCTGCGCATAGCGGTTCCACCTGGGCCGGTTACGTCCTGGGGTCTCATTCACAGTCCGCGTTTCTGGGCGAGTACCACCGGGCGTGGACTCCCCACCTCCGCCAGCCATGCGCCTGGTGTGCCGGCCACGGGAACGACCACTGTGAAGTCCTGCATGGGATAGACAGCGTCCCGGAGGCGCACGCGTTCGAGTTCGCCTTCTCGCGTCTTGCGAAGCGGGTCCTCGTCGACACGTCGAAATGGGTGAGTTGGGTCCAGCGGTTTGCCGGCCGCGAGGATTTCGATCTGGCCGCCATCCATCTCGTGCGGGATCCACGAGGGTACTATCATTCCCGGCGGCGGCGCACGCCGCCGGATCACTGGCCCCGGCTGATTCCCGAGTGGCTGCGGGAAAACATCGAAATCAGCGAGTTTCTCGAGGCGAGCAGGGTTCGGTACCGCCGCGTGTTCTACGGCGACCTCGCTGAGGATCCGTGCCGGATGTTCGCCGGCTTATTCGCGTTTGTCGGCTTGCCGTTCGAGCTTGGCGCGCTGGCGTATTGGGAGCGCGAGCACCACGGATTTGCCGCGAACGGCGCGAGCAGCCTCATGCTGAGGGGCCTGCCCTACGCGTCGCAGCTGCCGTACCTGATTACCGGCGACGATGCTTTCTACACCGAGCGTCACAAGTCTCTCTTTTTCGATCAGCGCTGGGCGTCGGAGCTTTCGGACGCGGAGAAAGCGGCGATCGAACAGAACCCTGCCGTCGTCGACCTGCTGCGCCAATTCGGACGGACGATGACGCTCGATGTCTCGACGCCGTCAAACGGGCCGCTCGTGGGGTGTTCGAAGCCCCACGTCGCGGCCACCATCGATCGCGTCTGATTCGCGGCGGGCGCGCTTCTCGTTCATTCCGTGAACGCGCTGGCCGCGTCACACTATGCCGGCAGCTCGACGCTGGCAGCGATCAGCTATCCGATTAACTGAAGTACGGCCTGTCGGTGGGAAGGAGTCCGGCGCAGCGGTGTCGCGGAACCGCGGCTTCAAACTCCCACAGGCTCATCACGCCGCGTGTGTGCCATCCGCCGATTCGCGGGATGGAAGCGGTCGTGAATCAGAACGGCGAGCACGAGTACGAAAAACGCCACGATCAACAGCGCGACACCCCACAGGATCGCCACGCGCACCGTCAGCGGCGTCAGCCGCTCCTGCGTATACGGATGCGTCACGGTATAGAGGAGGGTGCTCGGATTGAGATTGTTTTTCGCCAGCTGGTCGTGAAGGGCAACGACATGGTCCATTGCGGAGCCGAGCTCATCGAACGCGCTCTTCATGCGCGCTTCGATCGTGGCGGCCTGGGCTGAGGCTCCTGCCGGCATATGCGCCGTGCTGAGCGACCGGCTCAGCGCCTCATAGTGCGCCACCTCGTGTTCGAGTTTTGCGGCCTGGAAACGCTCGGCGATCAGCCGATCAATGAGACCCTGCCGGTAGGTCACTTCCTCTTTCCGGCTCGACATCTGCATGAGGCGATCGAGAAACGACTCACTGAACTGCGGAATGAGCGTCTCGTTTCCGGCCTGCCCTCGCGGAAAGCCGGCCGCGGGCGGCGGTTGCGCACTTGAGGACTGCGATCCGACGAATTGCTGCGAATACTGCTGCAGCGCCTGCTCGAGACCCGCCACGCGGCGGTTCGCCTCGTCTCGCTTGAGCCGCATCTGCTGCGACTGATCGTCGACGTACACCCGAAGGAGCGCGGGATCCTTCGAGACGCCGGCTGTGGCCACGCTGGAGAGCATGTCGATATTGAGTTGCAGGCTTTCGAGCGACGACTTGATTTCTTCCAGCGTCATCTGCTTTTCGCCGACGCGAACCGCGTCCGCTCCCGGCACCTTGTTGCGGAACAAGTCGAGCGTGTCCATGACACGCATCAGGTGGAGCCGCAGGATATCGAGCCCGGGCAGGTAGTCCTGCCGCGAAATGTCGTCCCAACGCAGCACGTTCCGGCTCAACACGGGAATGTTGTAGGAGAGCGCGCCGTTGCGTTCGCTCGCAAACCGCGCCCACGTCCTGAGCGTGTCCTGTAGCACCTTGTTCACGAGCAGCGACGGAAGCTGCTGTCCGATGCTCTTCTGGCGGTAACTGACCCGGTATTCAGGCGTGTTCAAGGCGTTGAGCTTGTCCTGGAACTCGGCTTCGAGCCGGGTCCGGTCTACGGGAGTGACCCTCGTGTCGCTCAGCTTCGCCTGATACTCGCGGGCAATGGCATCCCGCTGATCGCTCGAGTTCTCCACCAGAAACCCCGACACGACGTCCTTGAACTCGCCGTACCGCTTGAGGTCGTTCGTCTGGTACACCTCCGTCAGGACGGGAGTCGCAATGATCTCCTCGGAGCTGAACTTGCTGCCGTTGGGATATTCGCCTTTCGAGGCGCCCTCCATATCGACTCTGAAGGAAATCGCTCCGAACTGCTCCGATGGAAGCGCCAGCCGGAGCACGACGGCGAGGGCGACGAAACCCGCGAGCGTCGCCGCCAGTCCCATACCGATGACACGCCGATACCGCCACACGGTCTTGAAGAACGGCGCCAGGAATATTTCTCCCTGGCTGTCGGTGTCGGAATGCGCGAAGGATACCTGCCCTGTGTCTGTCATACGTTCCTTCTTCGTCAGTAAACCGGATGGGAGGAGGCGAGAGCGGAATCAAACATCCAGCGCGGCGCTATCGGCCGTAAAAGGCGCGCGCGACCTGTACCACGTAGTCGATCTCATCGTCGGCAATCTCGACGCTCATCGGCAGCGAGCAGACCTCGCGGCTGATTGCTTCGGTTACCGGAAAGCCGGTGTCATTCAGCCCGAGGCCTTCGTGTTTGTAATACGGCTTCCGGAACTGCGTCAGCACCTCCACGCCGTGGGCCTTCATGTGGTCCGAGAAGAGGCTGCCCTGCCTCGATCGCAGGGTGTAGTTCTGGTAGACGTGCTCGAATCCCGGTCGATCGTAGTGGGGCAGCTGCAGATCGGGCAGGTCCGAGAGGCGATACCGGTACCGTGCGGCGATCGCCTGGCGGCGAACGATCCACTCGGGAAGGTGCCGCAGCTTCACGTCCAGGAACGCCGCCTGCAGGTTGTCGAGCAGACACGTGAATCCGTGGCCGTGGTACTCGCCGGTGTCGCGGTCCTCGCCGTTGTAGCGCATTCGCCGGACGAATTCCGCCACTTTCGGATCGTCGGTCGTAATCGCGCCGCCGTCGCCGTACCCGCCGAGAATCTTGAAGGGATAGAAACTCCAGCATCCGGCGAGCCCCCACGATCCCGCTCGTCTTCCACCGATGCTGCTGCCCAGGCTCTGGCAGGCGTCTTCGACTACGGCCAGGCCATGTCTGCCGGCAATCTCCATCACGGCCGGCATGTCGGCCATCCAGCCGCTCAGGTGCACCGGGATGATCGCGCGGGTGCGGCTCGTAATGGCCGGTTCGATCCGGGCCACATCGATGTTGAAGTCGTCACCGACATCGACGAGCACGGGGGTTGCGCCGACGTTGACGACGGCGGAGCATGTGGCGACGAAGGTATGCGCGGGCACGATGACCTCGTCGCCGGCGCCGATGCCCGCGGCGCGGAGCGAGACGTGCAGCGCGTCGTACCCGCTGTTGAGGCCGACCGCGTACTTCGTGCCGACGAATCTGGCGAGGTTCGTCTCGAAGTCTTTCAGCTGCCGGCGATCGATCAGATCGCCTCGTTCCATCACGTCGAAATACGCGCGATCGAGCTCGTCGCGCAGCGTGAGGTACAACCTGCCGGGATCGACGAATCGAATCTTCCGAATCATGTCCAACGGTTTGGTCTGCATGCTATCGCCCTGAGATCGCGTGGAGCGACTCGATGTGTGCGGGAATGCCGTCCATGACGCCGCGCACGGCGCGCAGAACGGTGTCCGGCGTGATGAAGTACGCGTCTTCGAGCGTGCGTGCGGCGCCGGTCGGCGCGTCAGGAAGGGCGACGCGGCGGACCGGCGCCTTCAGGGGAATGCCGGCCTCTGCGATCGTCGCGACCAGTTCTGCCGACCAGCCGCCGCTTCGCCACCCGATGTCGCACGCCACCAGACGTCCCGTTTCGGCGGTCGTCGACAGAACCAGTTCGCGATCGAACGGCTTCAGCGTGCGGAGATCGACCACGGTACATTCGATGCCTTCGCCGGCAGCTCGTGCCGCCGCCGACATCGCCACGGGCACCATGCCTCCAAAACACAGGATTGTCACATCGCCGCCGTGTCTGCGCACGACAGCGTTCCCGATCGGCGTACGGTAGGCCTGGACGGGAACCGGTTCGGAGACGTTGTACAACGCCCGGTCGTCGACGAATACGACGGGGTCATCGTCCTCGATGGCCGCCAGCAGCAGCCCCTTGGCGTCAACCGGACACGAAGGCGCCACCACTTTGAGGCCGGGTACATGGCAGAACATCGAGTGCAGCGCCTGCGAATGCTGCGCCGCCTGTTCTCCGCCGCGGTTGATGATGCCCCAGAACACCACAGGCACGGCTGTGGTGCCGCCTGACATGAAGTGCCAGTTCGCGGCCTGATTGATGATCGGATCGAAGCAGTAGAGCATGAAGTCCATGCGCGGATGTACGACGACGGATCGCATGCCGGTCAACGCGGCGCCCACCGCGGCACCCGTGACGGCGTTCTCCGACACGGGCGAATCGATCACACGTCTCGGCCCGAACTTCTTCAGCAGGCCTCTCGTCGTATTGCCGACGTACCACGGGCTCTTCACGCCCTGCCCGATGAGCAGCACGGTACCGTCGGCGGCCATGGCCTGATGGAGCGCCTCGTTGATCGCGAGGCTGTAGCTAAGAACTCGCGACTCGGAAGACATGCTGCTCGAACTCCGTTGAAGGCGGGAACGGACTGCTGCGCGCGAATGCGAAGGCGTCGGCGACCTCCGCCACGACCTCCGTCCGAATACGTTCGAGCGTGGCGCGGCTCACCCCGGCGCGCAGGAGGTGGCGCTCGAACCGCGGGATCGGATCTCTCTTCCGCCATCGCGCAATCTCGGCCGAGGGTCGGATGTCGACATGCTGGCCCTGGATGTTGTCATCGGGCCCCACGTGTCCGCGCAGGCGATAGGTTCGCACCTCGAGAAATGACGGGCCGCCGCCACGGACCGCCCGCGCGCGCGCGCGTCTGGCGGCCGCGTACACCGCCAGGACGTCGTTCCCGTCGACGGATACGCCCGGCACGCCGAGCGATTCCCCGGCATCGGCCGTCGCCGGCCGCCGGCGGCACTCGGCGATTGGCATGTGTGTCGAATACAGGTTGTTCTCGCAAACAAAGAGCACCGGCAGACGGAGGGCTGCGGCCAGGTTCATCGACTCGTACACCGTGCCCTCACCGAGGGCCCCGTCACCGAAGAATGCGACCGCGGTCGCGCGCTCGCGGCGGATGACAATGCCGAGGGCGGCGCCGACGGCGAGCGGCACGGTGCCCGCCACGATGGGTGCGGCGCCGACAATGCCCATCCCAGGATCGATGACGTGCATCGAGCCGCCGCGGCCGCGCGCGCAGCCGGTTTCGCGGCAGAAAATCTCGGCAACCATCCTCCGGAGATCGCCCCCTTTGGCGAGATAGTGCCCGTGCGAGCGATGGGTGCCGAAGACGAGATCCTGCTGCTGCAGGGCGTGGCCAACGCCGACGGCCGATGCTTCCTGCCCGGAGGACAGGTGAACGGGGCATCGGATTTCGCCCGTGATAATCGGCTCGACGAAGCCCTCCTCGCAGACACGGATCCGCATCATTGCTCTGTACATCTGTTCGAGCGCCCTGATCGGCATGGGGGCGTCCGGTTTCGGCTTTCGCGCCGCGCTTCGTCGGGCTACGCGCATGAAGAACTCATCATCTCAGGGTGTCCGGTCCACGAGTCACGAGACAGTAGCGAGCACGAAGAGCACACGATATCTGTCCGCGGTAACGGGGGGCGCCACGACGTCTGGCGGCCGATAACGCCAGGCGCCCTCGGTCACCTCCGCCGGTGCCTTCTCCAGCGGGCCAAAGAAGAGACGCTTCAACAGCGCTTTGCCGCGCATCGTCTTAGGGACCAGATGAAGGGCCACGGCCGCCTGCTTGATCGCAGACACGACACGGTCTCTCGCCGTCTCCTGTACAACCGGAAACGCGCCGAGGAGGACCGGATCGAAACGATGGCGCTGAAACAACTCGATCAGCTCGGGTCCGGAGAAGTACCGCCGATGGAATGGGCTTGGATTGAAGTCAGCCACGTTCTTATTGGCGGTGCACAACACGACTAGGCCGCCGGGCCGCAAGACGCGCCGGCATTCGTCGAGGAAGAGCGCGGCGTCCGGCAGATAATACACAGCTTCGTACAACAGCACGACGTCGAAGGTGGCCTCCCCGAATGGCAGCTGCTGTCCGTCGAGACGGACGAGCGGGATCCGTGAGCCGTAATGCTCCTTCGCGAGGACGAGCAACCGCTCGGTGTAGTCGCCCCCGACCACTCGTGCGGCGGTCTTCGCCAGCAGCCCGAGGCCCTGGCCGGCGCCGCAGGCCACTTCGAGCACGTCGCGGCCGCGACAGTGCTCCGCCGCAAACGCGTAGCGCGTCCGCAACATCTCCAGCGCCTCTTGCCTGAGCGCGTCTCCGGGCGCTTCGGTGACGGTGGTGAAATCGATCGCCGCCGACGGGGTCACTCCTGGAGGGCCTTTGGAGGTGCCTGGGTCACGACCGCTGCAACTGTCTGCCAGATGATGGACATGTCGGTCCAGAACGACTGACGATCCACATACTGCAGCTGAAGGCGGATTTTCGTCGGACGGATCTTTTCCATGTACGTCCGTTCGGGATCGACGCTGCCCGCGAGCACTTCGCCTTCGTTCGAGTTCCACAGCGTCGCGAAGTCGGTGATGCCCGGCCGCACCGACAGGATGGCGCGCTCCTGTTCGGAGTACATGTCCGTATAGAACGGCACTTCGGGTCGCGGTCCGACAATGCTCATGTCGCCGATGAGGACGTTGATGAACTGCGGCAGTTCATCGAGTTTGCGCCGGCGGAGCCACGCGCCGATCCGCGTGACGCGCGGGTCACCCGCCGCCGCGGACGGACCGCCAATCCTGTCCGCATTGAGCACCATCGTCCGCAGCTTGAACATGCGGAAGTGTCGGCCGCCGCGGCCGACGCGGACGCCGCGATAGAAGACGGGTCCGCCGTCCTCGAGCTTGATCCGTACCGCGGCGTACGCGAGGGCAGGGGCCGCGATCGTCAGTCCGGCCAGACCGAGAACGATGTCCGTGCACCGTTTCAGCATCGGAGCCTCCGCAGCGGCATCTATTCAGCGGCTCCCGGCTTGACCAGCTCGAACGTGAAAATCCACGCCATGAGCTGAACCAGGGGAACCCTCGTCAGGAACCTGTCGAGGAGGTTCAAGGCGGGCAGTGCGGCCATCATCCGAGCAAACGGCGCGAACGGGCTTGCAATGTGCCAGTACTTGATGTTCTCGACGGAGAAGAACCTGCTGGCGAAGCGCAGGTCCTTCAGGCTCAGGATATGCGCCTTCTCCCAGTCGGTCCGCATTTCAGGCGTGATGTAGCGGTATACCTTGATGGCCGGGTTGTAGTTGAGAGACTCCATGGCCAGGATCCGGCCGCCCGGCTTGAGGATGCGGCGCAGCTCCGGGAACGCGTACGACAAATCGAGGTGATGCAGCATCCCGCTGCACACGATGAGATCGACGGAATCATCCGGCAGCAGGGTGTTCTCGGCGTCGGCCTGCACGAACCATGTTCGGCCCTGCACCCCCTGGCCGGCCGCTTCGCGCTTCGCGTTCTCCACCGACACCCGGCTGATGTCGAGTCCGATCGCGAGCGACGCCCCCCATTTGGCTGCCTTGATGGCATTGCGGCCGTTGCCGCATGCGTAGTCGAGGAACACTTTTCCCGGGCAGTGCGTCCGAAGCCACGCGTCGACGTAGTCCTTCGACAGGCCCGTGGCGTCGTAGTACTTGCGGTTTCCGTAGATCTTCTCGTGTGTGTTCCGGTCGAGCGACTCTATCTTCGCGACGTCGCGATCGGCGTCGTGAAACTCGAGCTCCTTCTTTTTTCTCTCGGTGAGCCCGGCCATCCATTGCTCGTCGGCAATCGTCTCGATCTGCTTCAGTCGCTCCGCCAACGTTTCAAGCTGCATGTCGCATCTCCAAAATCGTCCTGCTGGTGGGGCGGCGCATCGTTAACAGAGCTGGTAATAGCTCTCGTCCGGCGTGTAACCGTCGAGGTGAACGAGGTCGATCACGATCTGGCCCTTTCGCCGATCGCGGATGACGTTCCGATGGGTCGGCGTATTCTGGGCGACCACAAAGACCTCCACGGCGTCCGCGAGTTCGCGGACGTCGCAGACGGTCAGTCTGCCGAAGTCGGACACGTGGTCCAGCAGAAACCGGCGATTGTCTCCCATGACGCCGGCGAGCGAAAAGTTCTCGTCGTACACCTTGATGTCGAAGCCCTCGCGCCGAAGCACTTCGATCAGCCTGATCGACGGGCTCTCCCTCACATCGTCTGTTCCCGGCTTGAACGTGATGCCGAGGACTCCTACCGTTCTCGCGCCCGTCCTGCGGACGATCGCGAGCGCTCTCTCGAGATGCGCGTCGTTGCTCGCCAGAATCGCATCGAGGATCGGCGTCCGCACCTCGACCCGCCGCGCCAGCGCGCCGACGGCTCGGAGATCCTTGGCCAGACAGGAGCCGCCGAAGATGAAGCCCGGCTTCAAATAATAGGGCGACAGGTTCAGTTTCGTGTCCTGGCAGAACATGCCCATCAGCTCGTGGCTGTCGACCCCGACCTGCTTGCAGAGGCTGCCGATCTCGTTCGCATAGCCGACCTTGAGCGCATGCCAGGCGTTGTCGGCGTACTTCGCCATTTCCGCGGTTTCGATCGAGGTTCGAAACACCGGAGCCGGCAGATTCTCGTAGAGGTGGACGATGGCGTCACCGCTGGCGGCGTCGAGCTCGCCGACAATGGTCTTGGGCGGCTTCTTGAAGTCGTCGATCGCGGTCGCCTCTCTGAGGAATTCCGGGTTGAAGCAGACGCCGAAGTCCGGTCCCGCCGTCTTCCCGCTGGCGTGCTCGAGGATCGGGATGACCTTCTGCCGCGTGATGCCGGGAAGGACGGTGCTTCGCAGGACCACCACGTGGTACGGCGCCTTTCTTCTCAGCGCCACGCCGATATCGCGGCTGACGACTTCGGCGTAGCGGGTGTTGATCTCGCCATTCGGCATGGACGGCGTGCCCACGCACACGATGGAGAGATCGGACCGGAGCACGGCGTCCACGGCATCGGTCGACGCCGACAGCCGACGGGCCTGCACCTGCTCGTCGATCAGGGTCTGGATGCCCGGCTCGATGATCGGCGATCGCCCCTGGTTGATCAGTGCGACTTTTTCGCTGCTGACATCGACGCCGATCACGTCGTGTCCTCGCTCGGCGAGGCACGCGGCGGTGACGGCTCCCACGTAGCCGAGACCAAAGATGCTGATGCGCGGAAGCGGCTGACGCACGGTCATAGGGTGACCGACACGCCCGGGTGACTCACGCAGTCGTGCAGATACTGCACGTAGCCGTCGTAAATCCGCCCTCTCTCGAACACGTCGTTGAAGATGGTTCGCGAGTTGCTCATCGCACGGCGCACCGTCTCAGGTGAGTCCAGCAAGGTCCGCACGGCATCCGCAACGGCCTGCGGATTCTTCGGTGCCACGTTCAACCCCAGCTCGTGCGCGTCGACGATGGCGGTGGCTTCGCCGGCGACGTTGTTGATGAGCGCGAGAGAGGTCGACAGATACTCGGCGAACTTGTTTCCCAGCCAGAAGGGCGTAATGCCGCCGCGCATCAGGATGAGACCCACATGCGACGTCAGAAACAGCTCCTGCAGCTCCTCATGGCTGATCCACCCGGTGAATCTGACGGTCTGCAGCCCCGCCGCGCGCGCCATCCATCGCTGACGGCATTCGCCGTCGCCCGACACCACAAACGACGCCCGCCGCTCGCCACTCGCCTCGAGCGCGCGCGCCGCTTCGACGACCGTATCGCCGTCGTAACTGTTCCCGCACGTGGTGGCAAACAGGCAGATCAGGGGATTCGCTTCGGTAAAGCGCTCCGGGACGGCGATCGGCCGCTCGACCGGCTGCCGGTTGTACCCGATGAAGAAGACCGCGTCACCCGGTTTCCGCTCGCGCCCGGCATAGGTGATTCCCCACTTCAGCATCGATTCGGACACGGCGAGAATGTTGTCGGCCGACTGCATGATCGCGCGCGTCATGCGCCGGTAGTACGACGTGACGGGTGCGAGCCCCCACGACGCGAGCGGATGAAAATACGCAGAAAAGATATCGGGCCACGGATCGCGGATGTCGACGATGAAGCGCACGCCCTGGCTGCGCGCGAAGCGCATGCCCGCAAAGGCAAGCTCCGGGGAGGGGAACGACGCAAGAATGAGATCGGGACGTTCCACCGAGCCGGCAGCCCTCCCGAACTCCGCCGCGAGCGAACGGTAATGTCGGATGCGCCGGAGCGACAGATTCCGCTTGTAGCTGGGGCCGTCGAGCATGCGGAGGCGATAGCGTTCGCCGAGATCGGTGAACGCGCCGTTCCCCTGCCGGTATTGCTTCAGGCCGTGATTGAACCGGGAGGTCCACCAGGTCACCGAGAAGCCGGCCGCGACGAGCCGCGGCGCCAGGTTCCCGGTCCGCATCAGGCGCGGGCTCTCGTCGGTCGGCAGTGGTTCGCCGTCCTGCAGCAGCCAGATGTGGGGCGGCCGGCCGGTTGGCTGGGATTTATCGACTGTGCGGGACAACGGTCTGGAGACGAGGAGCGATGTGAGCCTTCGCGAACGCGGCGATCTGCCGCCGTCGTCTGAGCGACATCAGGATGAGTATACTCGGCAGATAGACGCTGATCACCATCGTCGCTAGCAGGTGACCGTAGATGATCCACGCGCCGTTCAACAGCATGACGATGTAGAAGCTGAGCGACGGAACGGTCTTGCGATCGAACACCTTCACTTGAACGAGCTGCAGGACGAAGCCGACGAGGCCTGCCCCGAACAGCACGCCGAACCAGCCGAAATTCACCCAGAGCTCCGCCAGAAAGCTCGGTGAGATCGTCGGATAGAACTCCACGCCGAAGGCCTTCGATACGAGCACGTGGATGGACTTGCCCCATACGAATTTGCTCGGATCGTTGAACTCCAGGAAGTAGATGAACGCCATGTACGACGCATCGAGTCCGACGCGATTGATGAAGAAGGCAAAGGACTCGGTCCCGATGATGTTCAGATCCATCGGTTTGTTGAACTGCGTCAGAGACACGATTCCGCCGACCAGCATGCTGACGAACAGCAGCGCCGCGACGTAGCCGAGCAGGCGGGCCGTCGACATCCGCTTGCCGCGCGCGCGTACCGTTCCTTTCACCTTCATGTCGTCGTACTTGAAGTACACGGCAAGGACGAGGTACAGCATCACGGAAAACGGGAACATCCGGTCGAACGTCAGGGCTGAAACGAACGCCGCCACGCCGAGCGTCGGCCAGAACAACAGCCGCCAGCGGCCGCCGTACAGGTAGGCCATGAAGTACGAATACAGCAGGCAGAACGGCAGCAGCAGCCGTGCCGTCAACGCGTGACCGTAATGGATCACCGTTCCTTCGGCGACAATCGCGCGCCTGACGGCGGCGGCCTCGACCTGTCCGTACGACGTGATGGCGCCGATCAATGGCACGTACGGCGACGTCAGAAGGTAAACCGTGGCGACCGTCGCCGAGGCGACGATCATGATCAGCCAGTACTTGAAGGCGAGTTGATCGTCCGGACTCTTCTCCAGCGGGTCGAGGAAGAACCGTTTCGCCACCCGCACCGGGGCCGAGAGATCCCCGCACAGCACATTGGCGAAGACCATCCCGATTGGAAACGTCACCAGGACGCTCTGCATCGCCAGGAAATACGTATACCGGATCGGATCGTCGGGATATGCGTAAAACCAGACGATCGACGGCAGCGACATCAGCAGGATGTGAATCGCGACGAAAAACGAGGGAATCGTCAGCCGCTTCACCTGCAGCGTATTGCCGAGGAGCGCGCCGTTGATGAGGAACAGACCCATCAGCGCCATCGCGAGGGCGGCGACGATGAAGACGACGTCATCGAGCGAGGTGTTGACCAGGTTGGCGAGCGCCTGCGCCTTGACCACATACAGGAGGTCGGCAATGGCGGGCCTGGGCGGCGGTAAGAGTTCGGGCACCGTGGGCATGGCTTTACGCGGTCGTCGCCGCCGGTTGCGGGTTCGCGGATCTTCCAGGCACCCCGTTCAGGACTTCCTCGAGCGCCTTCGCCGCCGACACGTTCGATCGCGGAACGCTCGCCTGCAGAGCCTTGCGTCGATCGAGCTGAAGGCGGATGCCGCTGACCCATTCCGGGATCGAACGCGCCATCACCGCCCAGCCCGATTCGACCTGGCTGGGAAACCAGATCACCCCTTGCTCGCCCGTCACCGACGGTACGCCAAACGCCTGCGATTCGATGACGACTGATGAGAATTCCGTGATGTGCACGTCCATGTGTCTCAGAATGGCGTAGAGCGGCAGCCTCGTCCCGTTCTCGACATCGACGTTGCGAAGTCCGTGCGCCTCAAGCGTCCTGCAGATGAGGGCTCTCTGGTCGAGTGCGATCGGATGCAGGCGAATCCAGAAGTGACTGTCGAGGCCGCTCCGGTTTGTCGCGTCGACGATGTCGACGATCGTCCGAACTTCGTCCTTCGTGCTGCCGTTGAGCGTGTACAGAATCTGAACCTTGTCCCTGGCCGCCCCCTTCAGACGGGTCAGAAGCCGATCGTACGATCGTACTGTCTCGTCGTTTCCAGCCACCCATCGATCGAGGAACAGATTTCCGCCGACAATCGGCTGATGGATTCGACGCGCCCCCGCCCACCGGCGTATGTTCGACGCTTCGGATTCACTCCAGGTCCAGAACAGGTTCGGTAACAGCTCGAATCCTTCCGCCGGAACACGGGTCCAGCGATCGTAGGCGACGTGAAAGTCCTGGCTGCCGTGCTGAATATCTATCGTCGGGATTCCCAGCTCACGGCATGCGAGCACGCACGCCATGCTCTCGGTGCCGTACCAGCAGGTGACGAACACGACCTTGGGCCGCACATCGGCCAGCACGCGCCTGAAATATCGCGCGATCCCCATGATCTGCCGCGCATGATGCTCGACAGGCGCCGTCAGTGCGAACGACGGACCAAACAAGCCCGACCGTTTCACCCGCTCTTCGAGCTCGGGAAGCGTGGCGGGCCGGTGCTGCCGGCGCGATCGTGCGGCCATCCCGAGCAGGCGGTGGATCACCAGGTGCGGCTGAATGAAGCGCGATGTCGTAAACCGCGGCGTGGAGTATTCGTATCCCCCCGTCAACATGAAGCTCGAGATGCCTCGTTCCGAGAGCTGTTCCACGAAGGGATCGCACACCCGCGAGTACCACAGCCCGTTGAGGGGCGTCATGTAGGTGTTGTAGTTCAGGAACATGACGTCGTGCGGGCTGTTGCGATGATGGGTGCGGCGGCCGTCGGTGAGGGAACATTGGACGTATCGCCAGGCGCTCTTCCCGATGCGGCGTCCAAGCCGCGGGAGGTCGGCGAGCCGGACGATGCCGGCGCGCACCGGCCGATTCGCGAAATACTGGTGCTCGAAGAAACCGTAATAGAGATGCATCCGTGCGATCGGCCACACGCGCAGCGAATCGACGGTCCAGTCATCGACCGGAAATCTGCCCTCGACCTCACCGAGGAGGTCCATGAAATCGCGGTTCTGCTGAACCTCGTTCATCCCAGCGCCGCGGCCTCCTGCGGGCTCCGGAGCCTCCACGGCATCTTGTAGACGCGGGCGGCGAGTATCCACGTCAGCACGAAGCTCACGAAAAAGCTGCCCGCCGACGCCTGCGCCGCGCCGATCGGGCCGTGAGCGCGGATGAGCACGTAGTCGAGCACCATGTTGACGATCGCCGAGAAGAACGTGATGCCGGCCAGCAGGTGCGTCTTCTTCACGTAGAAGATGTAGTGCGCCACCATCAGATACATGCCGTTCGCGGCGTAGCCGAGCGCGACCCAGAACACATACTGATACGCGCCGCGGAATTCGGGGCCGACGAACAGCGCCAGGAGCCACGGCGCCGCAAGGCTCAGCAGCAGGGCGAACGCGGTAATCGCGACGATATACACGTATGTGAACCGCACGATTCGAATCTTCGACTGCGGGTCGTCCTCTGTGAGCTTCTGAAAGAGGAATGGCGACCACGCCTGGTTGAACGACGTGGCCACCAGCCCGACGACCATGCCCACCTGATAGCCAACGGTGTACACGCCCGTGGCGGCGACCCCGACCATGGAGGCAAGGAACAGCCGGTCGATGAAGTTGAGGATCCAGTTGCCGAGGGAGTGGGGCACGAGAGGCACCCCGAATCCAAGCGCATCCCTGACGTACTCCCGTCTGACGGTCAGCGCGCCGCACCAGCGGCGGTACACGATGAACAGGCTGATCGCCCCGAAGATCACCGATGCGGCAATGATGGCCAGCAGCCTCCCGCGCCAGCCCCACCCGAAGCTCATGACGAACCACAGCGACAGTCCGACGTTCAGCGCCGTCTGCAGCGTTTGAAACAGCGCGTAGGGAATAGGCCGCTGTTCCACCTGCCAGAGCGTCAGCGCAATCGAAAAGAGCGACTGGGCGAGCGCCGCGAGCGCAATCAACGGCAGCCACCGCGTCGCGTCGGGGATGTCGAGCGGCAGCGCCTCGAACACCGCGTACGCCAGGCCGAGCGCCACGAAGGACGTCACCAGCGAGATCAGAATGACGTTCCCGACATAGACTCCGAGCTCGGCGCGGTTGAGCCTGAAGAAATTCACGCCGACCGCCCCGTACATGTTGAGACCGACGAACACGAGGCCCATCGACAGCATCACTTCGAACGTCGTGACGATGCCGAAGTCGGCGGGCGACAGATAGCGGGTCAGGACCGGCAGGAGCAGAAACGGGATGGCATTTCTGGCGACGCTGGATCCGGCATAGACGGCGGAGGTCCGCAGCAGCGGATGCCGCACGACCGACGACACCATCAGATGTCGCCTGGCGACGGCTTCAGGCGTCAACCAGACTCCAGTCGAGCGGTGTGCCTCTCGCAATGTCGCGGGTTGCGCGCCGGCCGAGCACCTCGTCGAGGTGACGCGGGTGCAATCCGTCGGCCGGCCGGATCGACCGCACGTTGTCCTGCGTGAACGGTTCGCCGGCACGGACGGCGCTGACGACGAAGAGCGACCGACGGAAGGCGCGCATGGCGTCCTCGGATGGCGTCAGCTCGAGCGCTGCCGTGCCGAGTGATTTCTCCGCCGTACGCACGGCGTCGACCATGGCGCGGAACTCGTGCGGCTCGAGCGAGAACGCCGAATCCGGTCCGGGCTTCTTCCGCGACAGGGTGAAATGTTTTTCGATGATGCACGCGCCCAGGGCCACCGCGGCCACGGGCACGGCGAGGTCGAGCGTGTGGTCGGACAGCCCCGCGACGACTCCGTACCGACTGGCGAGGTGCGGAATCGCGCGCAGGTTCATCGACTCCGGCGGTGCCGGATAGGCGCTCGTACATTTCAGCAGCGCCAGCGGCGCGCCGCCCGCTCTGAGCGCCGACACCGCCTCGTCGATCTCATCGACCGTCGTCATGCCGGTCGACATGATCACCGGCTTCCCGGTGGCGCCAATCCGGCGGAGCAGCGGAATATCGACGACTTCGAACGACGCCACTTTGTGCGCGGGGACGCCGAGGCCCTCGAGAAAGTCGACGGCCGACGGATCGAACGGCGTCGAAAAGAAGTCCAGGCCGCGGAGCCGTGCCACCTCTTGCAGCGGTGCATGCCATTCCCATGGCATGTGAGCTTCCGCGTACAGTTCGTGCAGCTTGCGGCCGTTCCAGACGCTGCCGTGAATCGTGAAGCACTCCTGTGGCGCGTCGATGGTCATCGTGTCGGGCGTATAGGTCTGTACCTTGATTGCGTCGGCGCCCGCATCGGCCGCCGCGTGTATCAGTGCGACGGCGTCTTCGTACTGCCCGCCGTGGTTTGCGGACAATTCCGCGACGAGGTACACGGCGTGCCCCGCGCCGATTGTGCGGCCCCCGATGTGAAGCGTGGCGTTCTGAGATGCCTCGATCACGACTCGAGCGTCCTCGTAAACAGGCGGCACTCGTGGCCTCGAATGGTCTGCAGGCCGGGGGACTCCGTGAAGCCGGCCTCGCGGAAGGCGGCTGCGGAGGAGCGATTCGCCGCGAAGACCGCGCCGCGGGCCCGCGCCGCGCCCAACTCGCGGCACGCAGCCGCCCAGGTGGAAGCTAGAAGCTGCGCGGCGAGACCGAATCCCCGAAACGCCGGGGCGACGCTGATGCCGATCTCGGCGCCATCGGGCGCCGCTTCGTAGCGGACCTGCCCGGCGAGGCTGGATGCGGCCTCCAAGACCCACATGCGCGCCCCGGCAGACGCGGAAATGCGCGCGAACCAGCGGACGTGGTCTTCCCAGGCGATCGGTGAGGGGTTGAACGACTGCTGGCGCACTGATGGCTCGTTGGCCAGCGTCCAGAGTGCCTCTGAGTCGCTCTCCGTGGCGCGGCGCAGGGTGAGCGCCGGCAGCCCGAGGCCCAGCCGTCGCATGAGGCGCAGCCCGCCTTTGCCGTCGACGAGCTGCCGTCCTGCCACACTCATGTCGCGACGCCGCTCGGGCTGAACACACAGTGCGCCGATGCGCGCGGCGAGCGCGTCGGTATCCAGCGAGGCGATGGGTCCCGCATTTTCCGCGGCGCCCGCGGCTGCCAGCGGACGCGCCGAGAACCGCTGATTGTCCGAGAGCTCGATGACGACAGCGGGCAACCCCAGACACGCGAGCTCCCAGCACGTACTCCCGCCGCCGCTGACCGCCAGATCCATTGAGGCCATCAGTGACGCCATGTCGCGGACATCTTCGAGCACGCGGCACGTGTGGCGGCTCCGGGCCCCGTACTCTGCGGAATGCCGGGCGGCCGGCCCGGCGACAACGGTGATGTCGAGATCGTCGAGAGCCACCTGGTTCAACGCCGAGAGAATGAGGGCCGTCGCGCCGTGCGGGTCTCCGCCGCCGGCGGTGACCAGAATCCGGCGGGCGACGGCCGGCGTCCCGGCCTCTCGCTCGCGCCATCGATCGAACTCGGGCTGCAGCAGCGCGTAGCGCACACCCAGGAGCCAGCGCGTATCGGCGTCGCCGCGATAGGGCAGCTCGTCGGCGCCGAGGTTCTGGTTCAGCACGATGTCCGCGTGGTAACAGGGGCGATCGGCCAGGTCGTCGATGACCAGGAGAGCAACACCATGACGGCGAATCGCCGCGTGGTAATCGGCGTCGAAACGGTAGCCATCGACCACCGCCCACGACGGTTCGTGGTTGAACCGTTCGAGTGCGGCGACTGTCTGTCGAAGGTCTTCGGCGGGAGTCGTGTGGCCGTCGAGCGTCAGGAGCGCGACCCCGGCATCGGCCACGCGCTGCCGCACCCGCTCGCTGTCGATGCGCCCGAGCAGCGTCGCCGAACCGCCGCCCGCGATCCAGCGCCGGCCGAGCGCGAGCGACCGCATGACGTGGCCGGCGCCGATCGACGCGTCACAGTCGGCCCGCAGCAATAAGCGCATGATGCACGGGTCCGTACTCTGATTCACCGCCCCAGATGTTGTCCTTGTACCAGCGGCCGTCCTTCACGCGCCAGACGCGCCGATCGCGGAAGGTGTCGCACGTCGCGTCGAACTCGTCCTCGCTCATTCCGACGTAGGAGAGCCATCGGTCCAGGTCGCGGCGCGGCTTGACGGCGTCGTACTTGCGGACCATTTCAATGCCCTCTTCGCGCGTCATCACGCCGGCGCGGATGTCCTTGCACGCGTGGTCGGACGCGCGGCCATATCCGAGCTTCACGAATTTCAGGTAATCGTGGATGCCGTTCTCATGCATGTCGTCGAGATTGGAGAACGTCCGGTAGGTCCGCTCGAAGGGCTGCTGCGCCGATCTCCATCCGTATTCCTTCATCACGAACTCGGCGTGCACGTTCGCCTCCCAGTCAACGTAGTTGCTGAGATAGATTCCGCGCACGCCCACGGCGTCGATTTCCTCGTCGGTCGGGTATTTCGCCCAGAGCAGATCCTGTTCGCGGAGGCCCTCCTTCAGCTCCGGCCGGCCGAGACGATCGAGTCCTTCGTCGGTGAAGTCGTGCCAGTCGTACCCGCGCAGGCCGTGCTCGAGCCGGAACTTCGCCGTGAACTCCACGAAGTCGTTGTGCGAATACATGCCGCCGAGGTCCATGAAGCCGTGCTCGCCCCACATCATCAGCGGCACCTTGTACCGCACCGCCACCTGAATGGGCGCCGTGAAGATGCCGCAGTGGTTCTGCCAGTTCATGTCGCCCTGAAGCCGGAACCCGATCCGGTTCATCTTGATCATCACGTCGATGCTCGGCTCGATCACGACGTGGTCGCAGTCGAACACCTCGCGCATGCGCCGGCGGTTGTACTCCCCCTCGGGCATGTAGTTGTTGCCGTGGTACGTGACGAGCAGAGGCTTGAGTCCCAGCTCCTTCACGGCGACGTGCGTCTGGTAGTAGCTGTCCTTTCCCCCGCTCACCGGGATGAGAATGTCGTAATTGCCCGGCGAACGATATTCATCCACGAGTTCCTGCAGCATCTGGCGCCGCCGCTTCCAGTCGATCGACGGCCGCTGGCGGCGGACCCGGCAGCTCGAACAGACGCCATGTTCGTCGATGGTCAGCGGAGTCGCGGCGACGAGCGGGTAAACACAGTGTGTGCAGTACTGCATATCGATACCGTTAGATGCGGACGTTCACGCCGGCCCTGGCCAGCGCACGTTTTCCTCCGCGGTCCGACAGCTCCTTGAAGTGCCAGATGTTCGCCGCGGCCACGGCAGAGGCGCCGGCGCGGATTCCCGCGGCGTACTGCTCGTACTGGCCGACGCCGCTGCAGGCGATGACGGGGACGCTGGTTGCCGACGCCACCGACTGAATCAGCTCGACGTCGTACCCCATGCCGGTGCCGTCGCGATCGATGCTCTGGAGCAGGATCTCGCCGGCGCCACGCCGCTCCACTTCGCGGGCCCACGCCGTCGGCTCGAGCCCCGTGGCGGTCCGGCCGCCGTCGATCATCACCTCGCGGCCGCCGTCGGAGCGGCAAACGACATCGATGCTCACGACGATCGCCTGGCAGCCGAACGCCCGCGCGCCCTGTTCGATGAGCGTGGGCGTGCGCACCGCGGCGCTGTTGATCGAGACCTTGTCGGCGCCCCGGCGGAAGATTTCGCGCATCTGGTCGACGGTGGTGATGCGCCCTCCCCAGGTCAGCGGCATGAAGCACGTGCGGCTGACCGCATCGAGAATGCCGAGCGGATCGTCAAGGCCCTTCAGCTTGTGATCGTCACGACGCAGGTCGTACGAATCGCTCCGGCTGATGTCCAGGTAGATCAGCTCGTCGACGTTCCAGTGGTTGAACCGCTGCACCTCGTAGAACGGGTTGCCGATCGCCTGATGAATGCTGAACTGCTCGCTGCGGACCAGGAGCCCGTTCTGCAGCAGGAGGACCGGGATGAGCCTGTTCTTCAGCGCCACGGCACTAAACCGGTTGCTCCATGAAGCGCTTCAGAACGGCGAGCCCCGCGTCCTGACTCTTCTCGGGGTGGAACTGCGTCGCGTGGATGTTGTCGAGCTCGACGCTCGCAACGAACTCGACGCCGTGTGACACGACGCCCGTCACGACGGCCGGATCCTGCGGCAGCAGCACGTAGCTGTGAACGAAGTAGAAGGCAGCCGATTCGGCCGATCCGTGAAGCACGCTCGGCCGGACGAACCTGACGTCGTTCCAACCGATGTGAGGCACGCGCACACCCGGCACCGTTGGAAGACGGTCGACCCTGCCCGGGATCCATCCCAGGCCCTCATGGATGCCATGCTCTGTGCCGGTCGTCGCCAGCAGCTGCATGCCGAGGCAGAGGCCGAGCAGCGGCTTGCCGCCGCGGCGCACGTCGCGCTCCAGCCGTTCGATCCATCCACCTTCCCTCAGGCCCCGCATGCCGTCGGCGAAGGCGCCGACGCCAGGAAGGATGACCTTGTCGGCCGCATCCATCATCGAGGGGGCCGTGGCGATGATGGCCTCGTGGCCCACGGCCTCGAGCGCGTTCGCCACCGAACGGAGGTTTCCGAGCCCGTAATTGATGATGGCGGCCTTCAACGGCTCATGACGCGGATCGCTGAGGGCCGACGCGCTTCCACACAGCCTCGAAATAACCGCCGGTGTGGGCCACCCGCCGATGGGCGTCGTACGCATCGTGCTCCGCGACCACCGAATAACCAGGGAGAAAGCGGCTGTAGTCTTCGAACGTCGTCTTCTTCTCGACCCGGATCTCGCCCTGCGTCTCCTTGCCCTGGCGGGCCTGCATGAGATACACCCACTTCGCACGGCCCGTGATGTAGGACAGATAGCGCTCGACGACGGCCGGCTCCATCTCACCGAAACTCGCGGCGTTCCAGAACACGTCGAAATCGAGCGCGCTGACGAGCGGCATCTGCCAGTTGCCAAAGCAGTAGACGCGTCCTCGTTCGAGCCGCGACAGGTCGTTCCAGGACAGCGTGACTTCAGTGCCGATGACGGCGTCGCGGCCAAGCGCCTCAACCAGGTACCGCTGGCCGAGGAACATCTGCGCCGGCAGATCGAAACAGAGGACGGTCAGTCCCGGATAGAGCTTCTTGAGGAGCTCGACCTGCCGTCCCGAGCCGGACCCGAGCTCCACGAGGATCTCGTCGCCCATGAAGCCGATGTGCTGATGCGCGAAGCAGTAGCGGACGTAGTACGTCAGGAAATTGATGGAATACCGCCGGCCTCCCACCGTCACGAGGTCGGCCGGGTTCCCGAAGGCCGACATTTCGATCGATCCGATCGGCTTCGCTCCTGCCGTCTGCCCCAACAGCTCGCAGTGCCGGTACGCCATCTCACCGATGTCGGAGACGCGCAGGTCGTACGGAAGGATTCTCCGGTTCTTGACGAGATATCCCTGAATGAGCTTGAGGACCGCATTCTTCCACCACGCCAGGTGCGGATGGTAGTAGTAGGCGACGTCGCCGAAGCTCATCGTGGCAAGAATGGGGTACTTCCCCGAGTGAATCTCCCGCATGTCCATAGTCGCGATGGTGTCCAGAATCTCCTTGCTGTACGCCTCCCAGTAGGCGGTTGCGTGAAACTCGGCCGGCGCTGATTCGTATGCGGCAACCAGCGCGCGGAGATCGCCCGGGATTTCGGTTGTGCTCATGCCGGCTCTTGATCCTTCACGGCGCTCATGGCTGTCGTGCGGCGCCGCGATGGCAGACACGTTTTACTGGCGGTAGTGATCGAGAACCTTATGTACGGCGTCGATGACGTCGTCGACATCGCGCTCGACCATCGCCGGGAAGAGAGGCAGCGTGACGATTTCCTCGAACACCTGTTCCGCCCGCGGGCACAGGCCCGGGCCGAACCCGAACCGCTCGCGATAGTACGGGTGCAGGTAGACCGGCCGATAGTGCAGGTTCACGCCGATGCCTTCGGCGTGCAGCGCCGCCATGATGCGATTGCGGTCGACGCGCAGGCGCGAGAGCTGCAGGCGAATGACGTACAGGTGGTACGCGTGCTCGACGCCTTCCCGTCGAGCCAGGGGGCGAAGCGCTGCATGGCCCGCAAAGGCCGCGTCATAGCGCGCGGCGATCTCCTGCCGGCGCGCGATATTGGCCGGCAGGTGCCGCAGCTGCGCGATGCCGAGCGCGCAGTGGATGTCGCTGAGGCGGTAGTTCATCCCCAAATCGACCATGTCGTAGATCCACGTGCCCTGCGCTTCGCGCGTCCGGTGATCCGTCGTGATGCCATGGTTGCGGAAGACGCGCATCCGCCCCGCCAGTCGGGCATCGTCGGTCGTGATGGCTCCGCCTTCGCCCGTGGCCACGTGCTTCACGGGATGGAAGCTGAACGTCGACAGATCCGCGAGCGAGCCGACGGTCCGGCCGGCGGACCGTGCGCCCAGCGCGTGGCAGGCGTCTGCGATCACCCTGACGCCCGCGGACTGCGCGATCGCGCGGAGGCGCTCGTAATCGCACGGTTGTCCGGCGAAATCGACGGCGACGATCGCCTTCGTTCGCGCGGTGACGCGGGCCGCGACCGAGTCGGGATCGATGAGCATCGTCTCAGGATCGATATCGGCGAAGACGGGTGTGGCGCCTTCGTATAGCGCGCAGTTCGCCGACGCGGCGAACGTGATCGCCGGCACGATCACCTCGTCGCCGGGCGCAAGCTCGAGGGCGTGTGCGGCGGTGTGCAGGGCCGCCGTGCCGTTGCTCACCACCACGGCGTGATCGGTGCCGACCTGCGCCGCGAGCGCCGCCTCGAACTCGGTGACCCTCGGCCCGGTGGTCAGCCAATCAGACTGGAGCGTCGCGACGACGGCGTCGACGTCCTCCTGCGTGATCCACTGCCGGCCGTAGGGCAGACGCTTCTCCCGGACGGGAGTGCCGCCGTCGAACGCCAGCCTGGACATCGAAGAATCGACGGTGGGTGCCACGGCCGTTACCTGCCCGCGCCTGGTTTCTCGAACAGGAACCACGTGACGTCGTCGAGCGGGAACACCGGATCGCGATGGTAGACGAACCCGTATTCGAGGAGGTTCAGATCGGGATGCGCGGCGAGCATCTCGCGAGGGAAATCGCGCTTGAACATCTGGTCGGGCATGCCGCGGTGCATGATCATCACGGGAGACGGATTGTAGTACTCGATCATCAGCACGTAGCGCCGGCTGGCCTCGTAGAGCAGGTCGTACGCATCACGCAGCCGATCCGGATTCACATGGATGAGGACGCCCATCGTGAACGCCAGATCCCAGGTTCTCGTCGGCTTGAAGTTCAGCAGCGACGTGTTGAACACCTCGATGTCCGGGGTCTTTCGGAGTATCTCGACGGCCGCGGGGCTGATCTCGACGGCTGTCTGCTGCACGTGCGGCAGCAGGGTACGGATCGCCTGAAGGTTCAACCCGATATTCGGGCCGAACTCGATGACAGACTTGACGTCGCGAACGTGCGTGAGAATCTGCGCGTACAGGGCCGTCTTGGAGGCGAGCAGCAACGGTCCCGAACTCCGCTCGATATAGGCCTCGGTGTGCTCGCTGGCCCAGAGCTGCTCCTGAGGAGTGCCGTAGCTGTTTCTGTCGGATGCCATTCTCTTCTCCGTGTCGGTGGCGGCTGCGTCTACCAGGCCGTCAGTCCGCCGTCGACCTGCACGGCCGCCCCCGAAATATAGGCGGCTGCGTCTGACAGCAGAAAGACGACGGGTCCAGCGATGTCAATCGGCGTGCCGATCCGCCCGGCCGGAATCTTGGAGCGGATCGCCTCCTCGAACTGCGGGTAACGCTGCTGCACCTCGGGCGACGGGAACGCGCCGGGCACCACGGCGTTGACGCGAATCTTCTCGGCGGCCAGGTGACACGCGAGGTAGCGTGTCAGCTGGATCATTCCGGCCTTCGACGCGCCATAGAACGCCGGATTGGCAAGTCCCGCCGCGTGTTCGTAAATCCGGGGATCGGGGCTCACCACGCCGTACATCGATGCGATATTCACCACCGACGCACCACCGCGGTGTTGCGTGGCGGCGGCTTTCAGCAGCGTTCGGCACGCGTCGACGAGCATGTATGGTGCCGCGATGTTCACGGTGGCGGCCGCGGCAAACTCGCGGACGCCAGGAACAGACGGCCGGTCGGGGCTTGCCGAGTAGGCGTTGTTCACGATGCCATCGAGGCGGCCGTGCTCCTCTTCGATCCGGCGCGCGGCTCCGGCCACGTCTTCCGGCAGCGTGACGTCGAACGGCAGCGGCTCGACGCGGAGCCCCTTCCCCGAAATCTCGTTCGACAGCCGCGTGAGCTTTTCGGGTGACCTGCCGTTGGCGAGGACAACGGCACCAGCCCGCGCGATTGCGCAGGTCATCGCCCGGCCCAGATGTCCCGCAGCACCTGTCACGAGGACGACCCTTCCGTCCAGTCGAAAGAGATCGCCTTCGTGTTCGGCGCCGATCGCCGCGCCTAGTTGGCTGTCGATGGCCACAGTGCGGGATTCAGGAAGTCTTCGGGAACCCTGGGAAGGGAGCGCGCCACTTCATTCGCCTCCTCCTGCGTCAACGGCCGCCGCGAGAACAGGTCGACGTTCGCGATCAGTTGATCCGCCCGTTCCGCTCCGACCACGAGCGTGTCGACCCACGGAAGCGACCGCACGTAGGCAAACGCCAGATCGGCAATCGATGACCGCCCGCAGTCGCTCACGAGCGTCTCGAGCTGCCCGCTCACCGCTGTGGCGGACAGTCGGTCCACTTCAGGCCACTGATGGGGGGCCAGGACGAGGACGCCCTGGAGCAATGCACTGCGCGCGTGCACGGCCACGTCACGTCTGGCGGCACGCGCCTTCAGGAAATCAGCAGAGCGCCAGCGCCAGTCCAGGAGGTTGACCGGGAGCTGCAGATGGCGCACATCGGGGTCGGCGAGAGCCGACAGCGCCTCGTCCTCGGTCTGCACCGACGCGCCAAGCGCTCCGATGAGGCCTTCGCTCCGCAGCTCGCAGAGCGCCCGCCAGGCAGCGCCGCCGTCGCGCTTCCTGTCATGCCAGCGATGGAGCAGCAGCACGTCCAGCCTGGGCCGCTGGAGTTCCGTTGCCGATGTGGCGACCGTCTCCCGTACCCAGGCCCGGACAGCCGGCGCGGTCAACTCATCGGATCGCGGAACGGCCGGCAGCTTCGATACGATCGTCGCCGGCGTCGAGACAGAGGTTGCGGCGGCGAGCGCCTTACCGAGGACCCGTTCGGAATCCCCGTACATCCTCGCGGTATCGAAGTACGTCACCCCGCACATGCATGCCGTGGCAACGATGTCGGCCGCCGCCGCCGCATCGGGCCGCCCGGAACGGTTGGCTATCCCGTACTCCATACCGAGCTGCGCCGTCCCGAGCGACATCTCACCCGCCGGCGAGTCGAGGACCATTCGTTCGGGCACCCGAAAGACCGCCGGTGGTCCGCCGGCCAGCCGATCCAGCAATCGGCGCCACGGTTCCCCGATCGGGTCATCCACGCCTTCGAACAGGTTTCTCGCCAGCACGTAGTCGCTCCCGCGATCGATCGAGCAGGAGATCGTACCAGCGGCTCGCGAAATGCCCAGGCTCGACGCGGAGAGCCGGTCCGGCACGCGCTGCCTGAGCGCGGTGGTCACGTGCTCGCGCTCGGGCACGCTCGTGGCGGTGCGCTCGATGGATCGAAGCGCGCCTGCCCGAAATGCCTCGGCGCTGAGGCCGTGCGGGAACTGACCTTCGCCGAACTCCGGACCGACATATTCGCTGCGGCGCTCGAGGAGTGTCGCGATGACGAAGTCGACGAAGGAGCCATCCGGCACCGGATTGTCCGCCGTCATGCGCACCACGACGGCATCGTCATCGAGGTCCTCGATGGCCACCATGAAGCGCGACAGGACGTCGTGCAGCGCGCCGCGCCGGTACGGCACGCCATGAGCCGCCGCCGCGTCGGCGAGCGGGTCGTCGTCGGCTCCGGTGGGGATGGCAAGCATGACCGATCGGCCGGTTGTCGCGGCCCGCCTGGCGCACAGCACCGCCGCGGGCAGACCACCGAGCGGGAGGAGTACTTTGCCGAACAGGCGCGTCGAGCCAACCCTGGCCTGAAGGACGACCCTCGCGGCAGGCGCCGTCACCCTTGGAAGTACGTGATCCGGTGCGCGCCGAAGGCGCCCAACGGCCTGTCAGACATTGACTGCGACGTGGTCGTCGATCATGGCGCGCAGATCGTCGACCGTCAGCCACTGCGTATTGGTGTCGCTGCTGTAGCTGAATCCGTCGCTGCAGCGCTTGCCGCCGTTGCGCTTCACGTATTTGTCATTGTCCCAGTCGTGGAACGCCGGCAGGATGGCGTAGTAGTCGTCGAACTCGAGCGTATGCCGGGCATCGTCTTCGCCGACGATGACCTCGTGAAGCTTCTCGCCGGCGCGGATGCCGATTTCCTGCAGCTCGCAGTCGGGCGCGATCGCGCGCGCGAGATCCACGAGACGCATGCTCGGAATCTTGGGCGCGAAGATCTCGCCGCCCGCCATGCGCTCGAGGCTCTGCAGGACGAATTCCACGCCGCGATCGAGCGCGATCCAGAACCGGGTCATGCGCTTGTCGGTGATCGGCAGTGTCCCGGCCGAGCGCAGCTTGACGAAGAGCGGGATCACGCTGCCGCGGCTTCCGATGACGTTGCCGTAGCGAACCACGCTGAAGCGGGTCTGGTGATAGCCGGAATAACTGTTCGCCGCGATGAACAGCTTGTCGGAGCACAGCTTCGTGGCACCGTACAGGTTCACGGGGTTCGCAGCCTTGTCGGTGCTGAGCGCGACGACCTTCTTCACGTTCGCGTCGATCGCCACGTCGATGATGTTGGCGGCGCCCAGGACGTTGGTCTTCACCGCCTCGATCGGGTTGTATTCACACGCCGGGACGTGCTTGAGAGCGGCCGCATGCACCACGATGTCGACGCCGTCGAATGCTCGTGCCAGACGATCGCGATCGCGCACGTCGCCGATGAAGTATCGAATCTCCGGATATCGGCTCTCCGGAAACTGCGTCCGCATCTCGTACTGCTTCAGCTCATCGCGGCTGAAGATAATCAGCTTCCGCAGCTTGTAGCGGTTGAGGACGATTGACGTGAAGCGCTTGCCGAACGACCCGGTTCCGCCGGTCAACAGGACGACGCTGTCATCGAGCATAGGATTCGGTGCCCATTCTATTGGAATCGTGCGGGGTGAGAGGTCATGTCGCCTGCCCGCGGAGGAACGGCGCGAAGGTCGCGATCCGCTCCGCCAGCATGGCCTGAATCTGCAAGCCGTCGCCCTGCTCCGCGGCCGCGACGAACATCTTCAATAAGGCAGGGATCTCACGTCCGCTCCCGTCGTCGGCTTCAATCACGCTCAACACGTCGGGGTGCGACGTGCCTTCGACGACGGCGTCCTTCTCCCACAGCGCTTCTTCGAGCTTTTCGCCGGCGCGGACGCCCGTATAGACGAGGGGCACCTCCTCGAGGGTGAGGCCGGACAGCTTGATCAGGTCTTCGGCCAGATCCACGATGCGGACCGCGTCGCCCATTTTCAGGACGAACAGCTCGCCTCCACGGCCCATTCCCGCCGCTTCGAGCACCAGGTGAACCGCCTCCGGGATCGTCATGAAGAACCGCTTCATGTCGGGATGCGTCAGCGTGACGGGACCGCCGCGCTCGATCTGCCGCTTGAAGTGCGGGACGACGCTGCCGCGGCTTCCGAGCACATTGCCGAAACGGACGACGACGAATCCCCGGGAGGTGCGGCGTGCCGCCTCGCGGACCAGCATTTCCGCCACGCGTTTCGAGGCGCCCATGATGCTCGAGGGCGAGACCGCCTTGTCGCTCGAGATCAGCACGAAACGCTCCGCCGCGGCTTCCACCGCCGCCTCCACGACGCAGTGCGTCCCGATGATGTTGTTGGTGATGGCCTCTTCGGGGTTTTCCTCCATGAGCGGTACGTGCTTGTGCGCGGCCGCGTGAAAGACTATCGACGGCCGCAGCCGATTGAACACGTGGCGCAGCCGGCCCTGATCACGAATGTCGGCGATGACGGGAACGACCTTCAGCTCGGGATGCCGTTCGCGGAGTTCGACCTGCACATCGAAAATGCTGTTCTCGCCGTGACCGAGCAGGACGAGGGACGAGGGACGCGCGCGCGCCACCTGCCGGCACAGCTCGGATCCGATCGACCCGCCGGCGCCGGTGACGAGGACGGTACGCCCGTTCAGATAGGCCGAGGCATTGACGGCAGGCATGACCTGCGCCCGCCTCAAGAGGTCGGCCACTTCGATCTGCCGGAGGCGGCTGACGCTGACGTTGCCGTCCAGCAGCTCGAACACTCCGGGCATGGTGCGAGACATCACCCCCAGCTGGCGACACCGCTCGGCAATGGAGCGGAGCAGGCTGCCTGCCGCCGTCGGCATCGCGATGATCACTTCGTCGATGCGGCGGTCCTGCACGACGGCGGAGAGGCGCTCGGTCGTCCCGAGCACGGGCACGCCGTAAATCTGTTTCCCCACCTTGATGCGCTCGTCGTCCAGGAAGCCGACCGGCTTCATGCCAAGGTGCGAGTTTCGCTCCATCTCGCGGACGACCATCGTTCCGGCGTTGCCGGCGCCGACGACGAGCACGCGCTTCCCCGTGCTTGACCGTTTCGAATCGCGCGACCGGTCGCGCGAATCGCCGACGACGCGGACCGTCAGCCGCACGCCGCCTGCCACGAGAAACGTCAGAATGCCGTCGATGAACAGGACCGCCCGCGAGAACTCGAACGCGGGATCGGCCACCAGCCGGTAGGTGACGAACACTCCCATCGCGACGAGCGACGCGGCCGCAGCCAGCAGGACCGCCATCAAATCCTTCACGCTCGCATACCGCCAGTAGCGGCGATAGATGCCGAAAAATTGGAACACGACGGGTTTGATCAGAAGCGCCGCGAGGACGTACGTCGCCACCTCGGGATGGACGGTGTAAAAGCGCAGGTCGAACCTCAGCGCGAACGCCGCCATGGCCACGATGGGAATCAGGCAGATATCCGCCAGCAGGACGTAGCGGTTACGCATCTGACGTCATCCTGTCTCTCATAACCACGCCACGTGGTCGAGCGGAACGCGCCGCGCCAGAGCCTCTTCGCGCACCGCGTCGGTATTGCCGAACGACATGACGATGAGGCGCTTGAACGGTTGGCCATTCAGCGCGAGGCCGTCGAGATGGTCGGGCGGGCAGACGCTCAAGCCGAAGAACGGTTTCGTCCGTGCCGTATCGACGACTCCCACGAGCTGCAGGTCCGTGTCGGCGAGGCAGATGTAGCCGATCTCCGCGACCTCGCCGGCGCCGTAGAACACGATGCGCTTGGAGACTCCCGATCGCCCTTCGTCGGGCCAGTTGCTCGAGAGCTCGGAAAACTGCTGTTGAATCCTGTCTCTCGTCTGCTTGTAAAACTGGACGCTGCTGTCGAAATACGCGCGGGACATCCTGGTTTTCTCCGCGATTCCGGCAGGCGTGATCAGGTACCGCACCCGGTTCGGCTTGATCTGGACGATGCGGACCCATCCCTTGCGCACGAGACGCTTGACGAGAAGATTCGTCAAACCGAGAGCGATACCGAGTTCTCGGGCCAGCGAGCGCTGCGAGACTTCGTGATCCGCCTCGAACGCGTCGAGGATCCGACGGGAGTGCTGTTCGTGGTTTTGCGCCGGAGACATGGTCGTCGGCGGCAGGGTCAGGATGGGTGAGTCGTCGCCATCCGTACACACTTCGTGCCCGTGAGTTACAGAGACACGCGTCGCTACTCGAGAAACGTGGAGAGGGCTAGGTTCACGAAATGAACGGTCGCATCATGCCAGCGTCCTGCGGCGGTGTCAAGGAAAACGGCTCACCGCGCAACGCCTTTTTTTCGCCTTCGGAGTAAACTCTGCGGCGCATGTCGTCAACGCGTCGCCGCAGGGTACCCGGCGCCCCGTTCTGACCCGCGGCACCGCTTGTGGTCTTTACCTCGATTTCTTTCCTGTTTCTGTTCCTGCCCCTCTTCTTCGTCGCGTACTACCTGACGCCGGCGCGCTGGCGGCTGTGGCCGCTGCTCCTTTTCAGCTACACGTTCTACGGCTGGGCGCGGCTCGACTTCCTGGCGCTCCTCGTCGGCGCGACGCTGTGGACGTTCTTCTGCGCACAGGCCCTGCACGCCGCGCGCGCCAGGGGTGACGCCCGCCGCGCGCGCCGGGCGCTGGGGATCGGCATCGGACTCAACCTCGCCGTCCTCGGCTACTTCAAGTACGCCAACTTCGGCGCCGAGACCGTCAGCTCGATGCTGACATTCTTTGGTTTCGGACCGATCAAGCCGCTCGGCATCGTCCTGCCTGTCGGCATCTCGTTCATCGTGCTCCACTCGATCAGCTATCTCACGGATCTCTATCGCGACGATGCGCGGAACTCGCGATCGCTCCTGGAATTCGGCGTCTACATGGCGATGTTTCCGCAGCTCATCGCCGGACCGATCATCCGCTACAAGGACGTCGCACAGCAGCTCCAGCGGCGCGACCATTCGCTCGAGGCGTTCAACCGCGGTGCGCTGCGGTTCATGGTGGGGTTCAGTAAGAAGGTGCTGATCGCCGACGCGGTCGCGCCGATCGCCGGTGCGGCGTTCACGCAGCCCTCTCCCAGTTTCGCCGATGCCTGGCTGGGCACGCTCGCCTATACGCTGCAGATTTATTACGATTTCAGCGCTTACAGCGACATGGCGATCGGCCTGGGGCTGATGATCGGGTTCCGCTTCCTGGAGAACTTCCGCAGCCCCTATGACAGCCGCAGCATCACCGAGTTCTGGCGACGCTGGCACATCAGCCTGTCGAACTGGCTCCGCGACTATCTCTACATCCCGCTTGGCGGCAACCGCCTCGGGCGTGGCCGCACGTACGTCAATCTGCTCACCGTCATGCTCTTCGGCGGACTCTGGCACGGGGCCGCCTGGACTTTCGTGATCTGGGGCGCGTGGCACGGGACGCTGCTGGCGCTTGAACGCGCCGCGGGAGTGCGCACGGACATCGACCGGCCGCGGGCGCGCGTCTACCAGGCGAGTACGCTGCTCCTCGTGATGATCGGATGGGTGTTCTTCCGCGCCGACGATTTCGCCAACGCCGTGAGGATGTTCGGAGGGCTCGCGGGCCTGCATGGCGCCGGTCGCTCGCCGGCCGTGATCGCGCTGGGCAACTTTCCGCTCATCGTTCTCGCGGTCTCCGCGGTATGGACCTGTCTCGTTCCTGCCTCCGCGCGCGAACGTTTGCGCGTATGGAGGCTGCCGAGCGTCCCGGGATTGGCGATACAGACCACCGCCTGCGTCGTCTTCGCGCTCGCGGTGCTGCGCCTCGCCTCTTCGACGTACCGGCCCTTCCTGTACTTCCGTTTCTGATGCGAGCACGGTTCAGCGGCGCAGCGTTCCTGCTCGTTCTTGCGATCGGCAGCGCCGTCACGAGCACCGCCGCCGCGTTCGGACCACGGATGACGCTGGCCGGGCTTCGCAGCGGTTCCTGGGCGCGATCCTACGATGACCGGCTCGAGCACCGCGTGCCGCTGCGGTTCGCCGGGATCGTCACCTGGTTCGCCATAACGTGCAAACTGATCGGCGATTGCCCGGTCTATGAGGGCGTGGAAGTATCCGAGCAGCCGTTCAATCTGGTCATCAGGGGCGGAAACGGCTGGCTCTTCTACCGCGACGAAGTGCGCGTGACGATGGAAGGGGCGCAAGCCAACATCGCGGCGATCGCCAATGTCGTCGAGTATCTCAAGGCTGCGCACGTGCACGTCGTCGTCGTGCTGGTGCCGAGCAAAGCCCGCGTGGTTCCGGATCTTCTGCCGTCTCCGCTCACGCCGGCGACACGCGCCGTCTATCCGGCGGCGCGGGCCGAGCTCGAGGCGCGCGGCGTCCTGGTCGTCGACATCGAGCCGGCGATGAGAGCGCTCGGCTCCGATGCGTACCTGCCGAAGGATACGCACTGGACGGCAATCGGCGCGCGCGCGGCCGCCGAGGCGACGGCACCGTACGTCAGAACGATCCTCGATACGCTCGCCGTCCCTCGTGTGCCGATCGACGTCAAACCGGCGCCAATCACGATCCAGGCGAACCTTGCCGGACTGCTCGCCGAGCCAGCGACCGAATCATTCACGACGTTCCAGTTCGCGGCGCCGACTGGCGGAGCTGCGACCGCCACGGAGGAGCCGGCCGTCGCGGTCGTCGGCACGAGCTACTCGCACGAGAACTGGGGATTTCAGCCGTCGCTCGCGCACGCGATCGGGGCGCCCGTTCTGAACGCCGTGACGGGCGGGCAGGGATTCTGGCCGCCGATGGTCGCGTACCTGATAGACCATGCCGGCCGGCTGAACCCGATTGTCGTGTGGGAAGTGCCGGAGCGGCATCTGGAAGTCATTCCCGTGCCGTCCGACCTGTACCAGTTGCTCGACGACACGACCCCCCCATCGGTGGCGATTTCAACGCCGCCTCCCACGACGACGTACGTCGCGTCGTCCGGGATGGTCCAGCTCCAGGGAGTGGCTTCGGACAAGGGCATGGGAGTGCGCGAGGTCCGCTGGTCGACGAACGGTGGTGCGAGCGGTACTGCCGCCGGGACCGTCAACTGGTCGGCCTCGAACGTACCGATCGTCGTGGGCGACACGGTCGTCACCGTTACCGCTGTTGACGGCGCCGGACGTCGCTCGAGCGCGACCCTGACGGTGAGGTACATACCCAGCGGACGAGCACAGTAGCCGCGATTCGATCGATGCAGCAGCGCCTGATGGAGTGCGAAGTGCGCTCTGGGCCAGCGCAGACTACTGGCTGAAGATTCAAAAGTAGCGCGACAGGAGGTACAGCAACGACACACCGTGAAGCGTACAAACGGTGGCAAGCAGGGCAATTGGGCGAAGCGCAAGCGGTCGGATGGTGTTGATCGTCGCTTCAGTGACCGCTGAATGGGGCATCAGCCAGATACCCCAGCTCGCAACAAAGATTATGAGGTACAGACCCTCGAGGTAGCGGCCGTGTATTTCCGGCGACCAGACGAGCGTTGCGGCGGCGTACGCCTCGAGCGTGAGAAACCCCGCACCGAGGGCGATTCCGATCCACAGAAGGCGCCGCCCGTTGCCTTCGGAGGCACTTCTCATCAGTAACCTGGCCAGACTCGCGCCCGTCGCTAAAGAAAGGACGATGCTGATGGTGTGCGGAACGGGAACATCGAGCCAGCCGAAACCCGTCCAGAAGGATTCGGTCAGCATGAAATCCGGACGGTTCAGACGCATGAAAGTGAGTGCCGACCGCGCGACGTACCACATGTACTGGGTAACGGATGGAAGGTGCTGAAGCTGAACCGAGGGCACCGTGGGATAGTCAACGAAGAGTGACCCGACGGCGCTCACGACGAACGCAGCGGCGAGCGCTATTGAAGAGATCCTGGCGATCCTGCGCCCTCCCGCCGGGAGACCAGCGGGCAGCCGGCGGCGGATGGTTGCGCAACACGCCTCCGCAATAATCGCGGCCAGCACGCCGAGCATCACGACCGCATGCAGGTGGATCCACAGCGCCGTCGCGTATCCAATCAGCGCCGGCGGCAGATCAGCGCTCAATGTTCCAAGCAGCCTCGTCCAGTATTCCTCGACGAATAGCTGCAAACTGGCGGCAAACAACGACGCAAAGCCGATCCAGAAAATACACGCCCGGATAATCGATCGGCCGAACGTAGTCACACTTCGTGACCCGAGCAGGATCCGGCCGAGGCCTAGCGCTCCAATCACCAGACACAGCGGTATGGCACTGCGGCTGGTGGCGAGGGCGAGACCGGTGCCCAACCCAAGGATCGTCCCCGCCCAATCGACGCGCGGACCGTCCAGAATGAGCGCGGCCACGCCGCCCGCAATCAGGACATAGGCGCATGTCAGCAGCGAGTAGTTGGACACTTGAACGGCAAACGTCTGCAGCGCGGGAATGATGAGCAGCAGAATTCCAACCAGATGACGGTAGGAGCTCCCCCCGCAACAGACAACGACGAAAGTCGCGAACATAAGCGCGATTGTGAACAGCCCTGCATTTAGCAAGCGCAGAGCAAGTAGCGTTCGAGGCGTGGTCAAGCCGCGCAGAAGGGGGCCTACGGCGATCCAAGCCCTTTTCATGGCGCTTCCGCGTTTCAGCTCTCCAAGGGGGGCACTCTCCGTCCACGGTAGCGTTGAAGGGTGGCCGATATCGACAGGCCGGAAGTGTTCGTCAGGCCTGCCTCGGATTCGTTGATAGTGAATGAGGAGCGCCCACCGATCGGAATCCTGTTTGATCTGTGACGCATTCAGTGTGTCCGCAAAGGTGAGAAAGTGCGTCGATTCGTCCGCTGCCTGAAATGGCGGAACCAATACGGCGTAGGAGATTCCGAGCGCCAGCGCCACTGCGCCCGTCGCAACCACTGCTCGGAATGCCAACGCCACGTTCAGCTCAACCGCCTCCTGTAGATGAAACGGCAGCGTCAATGTAGCGACGAACAGCAGCAAGACCGATGCGGATAGCACCATGGCAATCCAGAGCGGTGACACGCCGACTTGCCACATATAGGCGAGGAGGACGATTCTCCTAACCTTGAGGCCAGCCAAATGGGTGACGTATCTGCCGGCGAGGACGGCTGGCGGTCCGATACGTCCCGCGACGTTGCCGACCGTGAGAGCGCTTCGTGGAGGATGTCCAGGTGGTTGAAGCACCCAGACAGAGATCCGACTGCGTTTGGCGATCCGCACGGTGAGCTTTAGCGAACCGGTTGGCGAGCCGACGAGCGGGGAGCAACCAAGTCCCCGTATGAACGGAACCGTTGCGGTATCGACCAGACGCGCGCTGTGCGGCGTATGGTAGACGCATGGCGTCCCAGTGATGGCAAGGCTGCCTTCCAGCAGTTGCACCCGCGATCTGCCAGGCGTGCCAAATACGATCCGGACTTCATCATCGATGAGCGTGGATACGTCACCGATTTGAAGCGGGAGCACATATACGGGCGGAGCGGGGCCCGAGGTTTCGAGGAGCGGCACGCGGCTGCCGGGCCACTCAAAACCAGGGTCGCCGATAGGTTTGTCGAGAATGTCCGAAACCTGCGTCGCCAAGGTCACTGCGAGGGCCGCAGCAAAGCTTCCAGAAAGCAGGATGCTCCATAGAAGCCGCTTGAGCAGTGTTCGCCGCCTCGGCACCTCAACCGGGTGCGCGCGTACCTCCTCACTCACGAGCAATGACATGGACGACGACCGAGGCCAGATCGCGTGTGGCGTCGCGATCGTCGATCGCCTGCGCCAGAATCGCGTGGGCTCCGCCGGATTCTCCGAGATCGACTTCTGCCTGCCACTGTGTCTGCTGGTGCGGAAACCAGGCGAGCCGGTCCGCGATGTCCGCGCGTTCGCCGTTCGGCTTCACCGACACCTTGAACCGTCCATCCACGTAAATCCGTACCGCCGTCACCGCTGACTCGTCGATCGCCCACCCCACCACGTCCACGACGCGACCCACCGTCTCGCCATCCCTCGGGGCTTCCATCACGCCAAACGGCAGCCGGTTGGCCTGCGCAGGCCGCGAGGGCGGAGCCGATCGGCACGCGCCCACCGCGAGCACCATCACCGCGGCCGCGACGCCAGACCTGACCGCCTTCGCGCTTCGCGCGATGGCGAGTTCTCCCAAGCCTCGACGAAGACGGAAGACCGGGCCTGCGAATGCACGAAAGGCGCGAGTCGAAGGGCCTGCCCTGAGCGAGCGTGCCGCAGCCGCGCGAGTCGAAGGGCCCGCACTCATGGTCGTGCGCTGATCACCATCACCGACTCTCCGCGCGGGTGCGATCGATCGTCCAGACGCTCGGCGTGGTACCCGAGCGCTTCGCACAAATGCTGCAGCACGGCGAACGAGTAGTGGTACGGCTCGGCGGTCGGATAGCTGACGAGACCCGAGGGATGCGCGATCGGCCGGAAGCTGCGTGGATCCGGATTGTCCAGCCAGGTTGCGTAGAAGCGGCCGCCCGGGTTCATCTTCGCCATGACGGCGGCAATGCACTGGGCCACGCGGTTGAGCGGCAGCCGGCGGAAGTACGAGTTCGCGATCGCGAAGTGGAAGTGGTAGGGACAGCTGCTGAAATCGAACGAATCGTTGATGATGACGTGGCCGCGCTCGGGAGGAACGCCGGCGCGGGCGAGCTCGACATGACAGCCGGCTTCGAACAGCTCGCGACGATGCTCGAAGCCCCAGTAGTGACTCTGCTCCATGTACGGAAGCAGATAGCGCGCCCCCGACATGCTTGCGCAGCCAACATCGAGCACGAAGCTGTGCGGCTCGAGTCCCTGGGCGCGAAGAAAGCGCTCCTGCCATTCACCCGCTTCGGTCCAGAACCCGCCGATTGCCACGCGGTGCCACGCGGCATCGAGTGAGGGCGGGGCTTCGGCGGCGTCCTCAATGGCTTTCGCGTCCGGCGGCGGCAGTTCCACCCCGATCGATCGCGGACGCGGACCGCGCATCCTGCCATTCGTGACCGCCTCGTACTCGCGCAGGCCGGCTTCGACGTCGCCGTCGTAGAGGAGCTCGCCCTGCTCGAGCAGGCACACGCGCCGGCAGATCGAGCGGATCGCCGACGGGGCGTGCGACACGAAGATGATCGTCTTGCCGGCTTCGCGGAACTGCTCGATCGTCTTCATGCACCGGTGCTGAAAATCCTGATCGCCGACGGCAAAAATCTCGTCGAGCAGGAGGATGTCTGGATCGAGCGTCGCCGCCACGGCGAAAGCGAGACGCATGTGCATGCCCGAGGAATAGTTCTTGAGCGGCACGTCCATGAACTGGCGGAGGCCGGAGTACTCGACGATCGAGTCGTACACCGCCTCGATTTCGGGACGCGAGAAGCCGTGAATCGACGCGTTGATGAAGACGTTCTCCTGTCCCGTCAGCTCGCCGTGGAAGCCGACGCCCAGCTCGATCAGGCTGCCGATCCGCGCGCCTCGCGCCACGAGAATCCGGCCGCCGCTCGAGTGGTACACGCCGGCGATGAGCTTCAGCAGCGTGCTTTTGCCCGATCCATTGCGTCCGACCAGGCCGACGGCTTCGCCGCGATCGATGCGCAGCGACACATTGCGCACCGCCCACAGCGGTTCGGCCGGCTTCTCCCGGCTGCGGTGGAGCAGCGACAGAAACTGCACCTTCAGGGCGCTGCCGTAGTTGTGCTTCAGCGTAAAGCACTTCGACACGTCGCGCGCCTCGATGGCGGTCAAGGAGGCCACTCCTAAACCTCCTCGGCGAGCCGCTGCTGAAACGACAGGAAAGTGGCGGTGCCGACGATGGCGGCGGCAACGCTGTAGGTGACGGTGATCAGCCACACCTCAGCCGACGGCCACGAACGGTCGTAGAACAGCTGGCGGTAGGCCATCACGAAGGAGGTCATCGGGCTGAGGAGCAGCGGCAGCCGCAGCGAGTCGGGCACGATCTGCAGCTGGTAAACGATCGGCGTCAGCCAGAAGAGCATGGCGAGCGCGACCTCGAGGAGGTGTTTGATGTCGCGGAAGAAGGCGGTGCCGGTGGCGATGAGCATCGCGAGACCAAACGTGAACAGCAGTTGGAGCGCAAGGAACAGCGGAAACAGGAGCATGGAGGCCGTGGGCGTGATCCGGTAGAAGATCATGATCAGCGGCAGCAGCACCAGCACCGACAGCGCGAACTGGACGAAGTTGAAGAGCACGGTCGCCATCGGCAGAATGGCGCGCGGAAAGGCCACGCTTCTGATGAGCGAACCGCCGTCGACGATCGATCCGGTGGACATCATCAGGGCGTTGACGAAGAAGGTCCACGGAAGAATGCCGAGGAGCAGGAAGAACACGTACCGTTCCGTGGTGTTGTGCAGGATATAGGTGAACGCGATCGTGTAGACGGCCAGGTTCAGCAGCGGGTTGAGCAGCGACCACAGAAAACCGACCACCGAGCCGCGGTACTTCAGCTTCAGATCTTTCAGCACCAGATTGCGCACGAGCTCGCGGTACCGAAAGACGGCGAGGAACATCGCCGGCACCGAAGCCATCTCCTCCGAGCGATCGACCATCTCGGCGCCGAGCGCCGGCCCGCTGCGCGAGAGGACCGCGATGAGGCGGACGCCGCGCCATCCGAGCGATCCGAGAATCAGCAGGACGAGATTGACGGCAAACGCGATGCGCGACACGCCGGTCAATCCCCAGAGCCATGCCACCATCGACGCCCCGGCGAGGGTGCCGCCGGCGGCGCCAAAGCCGACGCGCCATGGCCAGTTTGCCGGCACCGGACGCCGGTATGCACCCAACGCCGCGAGCCCCGCAACCTGACACGCCGCGACGAGTGGAAGCGTCCGAAGGGCTCCGGCCAGAAAGGCGTGCCGTTCGGGTCCGGGAAAACGCAGCACGTACGCCAGAAGGTAGGAGCCGGCAGCAAGAACGGCGTCGCCGCCGACCGCCTTGCGGGCAACCGGCAGCGTCCAGGGATGGATTGGATACGCCTGTCGATCGGTCTCGGCCATCATCCAGCGTTGTCAGCCATGGGTGTCCAAATTCTATCCTGCTCTTCGCGTTGATGCCGCGCGCGGACCGATCGCCGACGATGTACTATCGGCGGCACTGAACTTGGCACATCGGGCGCTCGTCGATGTGGTGATCGTGGACTTCAACGCGGGTCCGATGCTGGCGCGCGCGGTGGCAGCCCTGCACCGGCAGACCTTCCGCGACTTCCGCGTCATCATCATCGACAACGCCTCCACCGACCGTTCACCCGACAACCTGCCCGACGGCCCCGTCGACATCATCGTCGTTCGTGCCCCGCGCAATCTGGGCTTCGCGGCTGGAAACAATCTGGCGATCCGGGACCACGTGCGGGCCGAGTGGCTGGCCCTGCTCAATCCCGATGCGTTCCCGCGGCCCGAGTGGCTGGAGCAGCTCGTCGAAGCGGCCCGCCGGCGGCCCGATTACGCCTGCTGGGCGAGCAAGCTGGTGGATGCCAACGATCCGGTCAGGCTGGACGGGGCCGGCGATGTGTATCACGTGAGCGGGTTGTACTGGCGCGACGGCCACGGCTGCATCGATGGCGGGAAGGACGACGGCGAACGCGAGATCTTTTCGCCGTGCGCCGCGGCGGCGCTCTACCGGACGCGCGACGTGAAGGAGGCGGGCGCCTTCGACGAAGACTTTTTCTGCTACGGCGAGGACGTCGATCTGGCGTTTCGCCTGCGGCTCTACGGCCACCGCTGCCTCTACGTGCCGGCCTCGGTCGTCGATCACGTGGGCAGCGGCAGCGCCGGCGCGCGCAGCGCGTTTCAGATCTACCACGGCCACCGGAATATGCCGTGGGTGTACGTGAAGAACATGCCTGGCTGGCTGTTCTGGCTGTACTTGCCGTATCACTTCCTGCTGAATGTCGTGAGCCTCGTGGTGTTCACGGCCAGAGGACATGGTGCAACGATCGCGCGCGCGAAGCGCGACGCCCTGCTGGGGCTGCCGCGTGCGTGGTCGAAGCGCCGCGAGATCCAGCGCCGGCGCGTCGCGCGTGCGTCGGATGTCCGGCGGATGATGCGCCGCGGATGGATCGACAAGAGTTGCGACGGCCGGCCGGCCCGAGCGGAGTAAGGCGTACGCTATAGTGCGCGCCATGAAAATCCGCGGCCGCCGTCTGGCCGCAATCGCGGCCAGCTGTGTCGCGGGAGCGATCGCCGCGCTCGGTATCGCGGCGTATACGCCTCCTTCGCTTCAACCGGGCGTCGGCGGATTCTTCAGGACCTCCAGGATCGCGGACGGAAGCCTCGCCCCGCTTCCGGCGGGCGACAGTTACTTCGAGATCATCGATACCGATTGGCGGCCGATCCGGCTGCGCCTGACGATCACGGCTCCGGCGGGCGCGCCTCCAGAGGGCGTGCGGTCGATCGTATCGGTCGAGAACGGGCCGGCGCGCGAAGTCACCGCTGTTGCCGGCGGGGGAACGCCGATCGAGATGACGATCCGGAACGCGTCCGCACGCCCGGGCATCATCGCGATAAGCGTCCACCCCGAAACGGTCCTGCCCGCGCGCACCAGCATCGAGATTGTCTCTGCGAATCTGACGCCGACGCTCAGGCCCATGCGCACGGCAGTCACGGCGCTCGCGGGCGCTGCCATCGGCCTCCTCTTCGGCATGGTCAGATCGAGGCGGTTCCGCTTCGCGCTCCTGGCAATGGCGATCGGAGCGATCGGGGTGGATCTTCTCGGGTACGGCGCCGTCGACGCATTCCTGCACACGACGCTCGTCGCGCCGCTCGATGTCATCTTCATCCTGATCGTGTTGACGCTGCCGGGATGGTGGGGGTTGAGCTGTGTCGTCTCTCCGGCCGTGCACGGTCTCACCGACGAGTTGCGCGCCCTCCTGAGCATTCCCTTGACGATGCTGATCGTCGCGGTGCTGTTCCTGGCGCTTCAGATCGCCGGCGCCCCGCCGCTCGGTTTCAGCCTCGTGTTCTTTCTGTTGTACGGGTGGTTGGCCGGCGGGCTGCTGTTCAACGCGGCCAGGCGTGCGGAGGCGGCCAGATTCCTGAAGGGCCATCAGGCCTTTTTCTGGCTGCAGGTTCTCGTGCCGGTGGCGGCGATCTTCTACGCGTCGGTCGGTCTCGACTGGTCGGGGCAGATCACCGAATGGCAGCACCTCGCGAACCGTCACCTCTGGACGCTTCCGGTCGACAATGAGATCAGCTGGCTCGGATCGTTCACCTGGCGCGAGTACCTGAAGCCGAACGCGCTCTTCTTCTTTCCGTGGCGCATCAGCGATCGCGGTCCGCTGTACTCGGTCGTCCACTCGTTTCTGTCGCGCGCGATCGACCCCGGCGGCGAGTACTACGCGCTGTACGTGCGGGTCGGGATCATCATGAACGGCCTCTTCGCTTCGGCGCTGTTCGTGTGGGTGCGGCAGCTTTCCGGAAAAACGCGAATGGCGTGGGCCGTCGCCGCCGTCGTGGCCCTCAATCCGTTCATGTTCCTGAACGTCTACTACGTGTGGCCCAAGCTGGCGGGGGCGTACTTCGCGCTCTGCGCGCTCGTCGTGCTGTGGGGACCGGCGGCGCCCTCCGTCCGCGATTACGCGATCGGCGGAGCGCTGTTTGCGCTGGCCGCCCTCTCGCATACCGGTCAGCTCCTCTCGGTGCCGATGTTCTATGCGATCACCCTCGTTCGCGACGTGCGCAGCACACGCGGACTTCTTCGATCGCTCGCGCTGCCGGCGGCGCTCATCGCGGTCGAGATTCCCTGGACGCTGTACAAGCAGTGGTACGCGCCCGAAGGCTATGCGCTCTTCGTGCTCGCATACCTGGACAACAAGGGATTCGATCGGCCGCTCATGGAGAACGTCACCACCTTCTTCCGCGAACATCCGTTGAACGAGCAGATCAGCGTGCGGCTTCACCACTTCGTGCAGGTGTGGTGGGGGACGATCGACTGGCGGGTTCTCTGGGCGTTCTGGACCGGCCGTCTCGTGAACGGACACTGGCTCGAGAACGGCGTGAATCTCAGCTCGCTCGAGTTTTTCGAACCGTGGTACAGCGCCGGCGTGCTGGTGTTTCCGTGGATCGCCGTCGGCGCTGCGGTGAACGCCGCCGCCGCGCTCGTGGGGCGGCGCGGCCGGCCGTCAGGCCGTGGATCGTCGCGATTCTGCGGACTGTTTCTCCGCGATCCCACCGTGCCGAGCCCTGCCCGGCCGCTGGCGTGGGTGGCGCTGTTCGTCTTCGTGAGCCTCACGTTCAACACGCTCACACGCTGGTTCTACCCGATGACGCACGCGCTGCCGTACCTGGAAACGGTGCTGATGGCGGCCGTCGGGGTCTATCTGCTGCGGTATCTCGGAACGTTGTACTGGATGCTCGCGCTCGTGGCCATGGTCGCGCGGCAATACGCCTATTTCACGGAGAGCGTTCGGCAGAGCAGTCTGCAGTTGCCGCTGCTCGACGAAAACGGTGTGCTGTTCTGGCTGACGTGCCTGTGCCTGATCGTGCCGGCGTTTCTCATCAGGGAACAGGGGGCGGGGAGCAGGGAACGGGGACCGGGGATCAGGGACCAGGGATCGGGGATCGGGGAGCAGGGACCAGGGATCAGGGATCACGGACCAGGGAGGGCAGTTACATCCACGGTCCCTATGTCGCGAGTGGCGCCGCGGTCGTCTATCGCTTGAACGAGCAGCGTGGTCGGGCCGGGCTGCGGAAGGGCGATTGTGGCGGTCCAGCCGTGGCGATCCGTGCCGTGCTTGTAGCGCGGGTAGGCGAGGGAGATGTCCGCGCGATCGATGGTGATGGTCGTGGACGTGTTGAGCACGCCGTCGGCGTAGATGCGCACTGCGCGCACGGCGGAATCATCGAGCGCCCATCCCGAGACTGAAAGGGTTGTGCTAACGTGTGCACCGGCCGTCGGGGCCTCGACGGATCCAAAGGGCAGTTCGTTATTGGGATCGAGTGCGCCGCCAGGATTTGCTGAACAGCCTGCCGATACCAGCACCAGCAGCCACAGCTGAAGCAATGGGACCATCTTTCCGGTTCGTGCCCGATGTCTGAACACCCGAGCGTGGCCGTTCTGGTGCTCAACCGCAACGGCCGGGAGCACCTGGAAACCTGCCTCGCGAGCCTCGAGGCACAAACCTACCCCCGCGACCGCGTGGTCATCGAGGTGGTCGACAACGGTTCCACGGACGATTCGCTGGCGTACGTGCGCGAGCACTTTCCGCGCGTGCGCATCCGCGACTTGAAGATCAACCACGGCTTTGCGGAAGCCTACAACATCGCCGTCCGCGGCGCCGACACCGACTTCGTCGCGCTCCTGAACAACGACACGCGCGTCGATGAGCGATGGCTGACCGAGCTCGTGTCGGCCGCCGAACGGCACGGCGCGGCTGCGGTCGCATCGAAGATTGTCGATTGGACGGGTGAGCGCATCGACTTTGTCGGTGGTCTGGTCACGGTGATCGGGCACGCCTGGCAGCGCGACTTTGGCGAGCCCGACACGCGCGCCTACGGCGAAGACCGGCTCCTGTTTCCGTGCGCCGGCTCCGCGCTGTATCGGCGCGCCGCCTTTCTCGACGCCGGCGGCTTCGACCGGAATTTCTTCGCCTATTTCGAGGATGTCGATCTGGGCTGGCGTCTGGCGCTCTTCGGACAGACAACGGTGCTGGCGCCTGCGGCGGTCACCTACCACCGCCTTCATGGCAGCTTCTCGCGCCTCGCGTATACCCAGCGGCTGAGGCTCTTCGAGCGCAACGCGCTCGCCATGATCTACAAGAACTACGAGGCCGCCACGCTCAACCGCGTGCTGCCCGCGGCGATTGCGTTGTCGCTGATGCGCGGGCTGATCGGATCGGGCATCGAATCGCTGACGCTGCCCATCTCGGAGCCGCCGCCGCCGGTGGTTCACGTCAGCCGGCGGCTCGTGGCGCATTTGATCGCGCTCGAAGACTTCTGCCGGCAGCTGCCTGACCTCCACGCCGAGCGCACGCGGATTCAGAGCCGCCGGTGCCGATCGGACGCCGAGATCTTCGAGCTCTTCGGCGGACAGCCGTTCAAGCTTCACGAGCCGGGCGGACCGTACGAAGAAGTGGCACGGGCGCTCATTCACGACTTCGAGCTCGAGGAGCTGGTCTCGCCAGCACACCGTGCGCCGTTACCGTCGGCCTCCCTCACGCCCGTCGATCACGTTCATCCCGTTCCATTCGCGATCCCGGAAACGGCCCCCGTCAGCCGGCCTGCGTTCGCGGTCGTCCTCCCGCCCGCCCTGGCGTTCCCGAAGGTCTCGATCATCATCCTGACGGCGCTCGGCGCGACGCATCTTCGAGAGTGTCTCGCCTCTCTGCGCGAACAGACGTACCCGGGCTCCCGGTTCGAAGTGCTCGTCGTGGACAACGCCTCCGCGCACGATCCGACGGCGGAGATCGCTGCGGCGTTTCCCCGGGCCCGCGTCATCCGCAATGCCACGAATCTCGGCTTCTCTGCCGGCAACAACATCGGCGCCCGCGCTGCGACCGGCGACTATGTCGTGTTTCTCAACGACGACACGCGTGTCGAACCGGACTGGCTGCGGGAACTCGTCGGCACGGCGCGCCGCCGCGGCGCGGCGGCGGTGGCCAGCTGCCTCGTCGACTGGGAGGGACGGACGATCGACTTCATCGCCGGCGCCGTGAACTTCGAGGGAAAGGGATTCCAGATCGACTACGGACAGCCGGCGCACACGCGGAACCGCGACGAGCGGCCGCTCCTCTTCGCGTGCGGCGGCGCCATGCTGATCGATCGCGCGATCTTCAGCGACGCCGGCGAGCTGGACGAAGGAGCCTTCGCGTACTACGAAGACGTCGAGCTTGGATGGCGCCTTCGGGTGCTCGGCCACGACGTGTGGTCGTCCCCCCACGCCCTCGTCCATCACAAGCATCACGGCACGTCCGGCCGATGGGCGGAGCCGCCGAGAGTCCGCTTGTACGAGCGCAATTCGCTCAGGATGCTCTACAGCGTCCTCGAGCGCGATTCGCTGGCGCGGACGCTGCCCGCGGCGCTGCTTCTGGCGGTCGATCGTGCCCTTCTGCACACCGGCATCAGCCGCGCAGCGGACGAGTCCGAAGTGGAACCTGCCGTACCGCGGCGATCCACTCCGACAGTCGCCGGCGTCAAGGCGTCGGGCCGTGCGGCCCTGGGCCGCCGCGGCATCACGCGGCACATGTCGCTTCGCGAGATCGGCCGCCGTCTCGGATTCGGAGGGCTGGTGAACGTCGCCAGGGAAAGCGTGTCAGCGTCGACGCACCCGGCACTGGCCGACGGACAGCGGACGCCGTATCTCATCGAGCGGGGCATCGTGCCCGCGGCGTTCGACGCGGAACCCGAGCCGCTGCCGATTGCCGCGGGTGCCACTCTCTCCGGCATTTATGGATTCCTCGCGGATCTGCCGCGCCTGTCGGCGCGCCGGGCTGCCATCCAGGAACGGCGGCGGCGCAGCGACGCGGAAATCCTCGAGCCGTTCAGTACGCACTGGCTCGCGCCGTGCGGCGCACCGAACCGGAATCAGCTGCTTCACAACGCGCTCCACGAGACGCTGGTGAAGCTGTTCGCGATTGCCAGGGTCGTCGAGCCGGACGGCGCGGGCGTCAACACCGTGCGTGAAGAGGCAACATGATCACCGGCGTGTAATGCTAAGATCACCGCTCTCTGCGAGGCCCCATTCCAGGTGACCCATACGGTCGTCCGCGACGCGCCGTCGAGCACGTCGTACGCCATTCGTCTGTCGGCGATCCTTGCGCTTCTCCCCCTGGTGTACCTCGCGGTTCTGCTGTGGCGATGCCACGTGGACATTCCGTTCGGCGACGAATGGGAGCTGGTTCCACGTCTCGAGAAGGTACACAACGGGACCTTCACCTTATGGGACATCTGGGAACAGCACAACGAGCATCGGCCGATGTTCAGCGTCGCGTTCCTCATGCTGATGGCGGCTGCGACGCATTGGAACACCGCCGTCGAAATCGCCGCCAATGTCATCGTCGCAGCGTTCGTGATGGTCGTGTTCGGCACATTCGTGTGGCGGCATTGGCCGGCAGGCACCGCGCGGTCGGTGTGGCTGCTGCCGCTCATCTCGCTGTTCGTCTTCTCGCCGAGTCAGGCGGAGAACTGGCTCTGGGGTTGGCAGTTGACCGCCTTTCTGAACGTGCTCGCGTATGTCGGCGGGATGAGCCTGCTGGCGCGTCAGGAAGGACGATGGAGCCGCCTGTTCGGGGCAATCGCCTGCGGCATTGTCGCGACCTATTCATTCGCGACGGGACTGCTGTTCTGGATGACCGGCGCAATGACCTGGTGGCTCAATCCCCGATTCCGGAGATGGCCGCAGATGGCCGTGTGGCTCGTCGCGGCGGCAGCGACGCTGGCGTCGTACTTTTACGACTATCACGGCAACCCCGGGCATCCGGCGATCGCGTCGAACTTCGCCGGAATCGACGCGTTCCGGAGTTATGTCGTCTACATCCTGAAATACTGCGGGTCGGCCGCCGCGAGCTGGGACCGGGACGTGGCGACGTACGCAGGCGTACTGGCGGTGGGGCTGTTTGCATGGCTGGTATTTGCCAATCGCCGGCTCGCCGGCACTCCTGCTTTTAGTTTTGCGGTGCTCATCGGACTTCATACAATGGCGGGCGCCGCGCTCACCGGGCTTGGGCGCGCCGGTTTCGGACCGGATCAGGGGCTGGCCTCCCGCTACATCACGATCTCGACGCCGTTGTGGGTGGCCATCGTCATGCTCGCGTCGTTCCGCCTGGCGCGTCCCTCCGATGGCTCGACGGGCGGCCGGCCGTCGATGGTTGCGCGGGCGGCCCTCGCCGCCACGATCGCGGCAATCGCGCTCTCGACTGCCGGCGGGATCTATCCGGGCACGCAGTTCTCGGAGGCCCGTGCCGCGGGGCTCCGGCCGGTCAGGGCAGCACTGATCACCGGACGCGACGAAGACCTGTACCTGCGGGTCTACCCGTCGGTCGAGGCGGTCAAGCTGCGGCGGCAGTCACTGGCGGCATGGCGGTATTCGGTCTTTCGCGAGCGGTAGTGCCGTTTCCAAGCGCTCTAATCGATCGGGCCAAGAGGGTGGAGGTTCAGGGATGGCAGTAGCGATAGTGACGGGGGCGGCGGGATTGATCGGCTCGGAAACCGTGACGGCGCTGTGCCGCCGCGGCGTCGATGTGGCGGGCATCGACAACGACATGCGTCAGTACTTCTTCGGTCCGGAAGCCTCGACGATGCCGACGCGCGATCGGCTGCTGCAACTGCCCAACTACCGTCATCATTCGATCGACATCCGCGATCAGCAGGCGCTCGCACGGGTCTTCGGCGAATACGGACGCGACATCACGCTGGTCGTCCACACCGCTGCTCAGCCGTCGCACGATTGGGCCGCGCGCGATCCGCTGCTCGACTTCGACGTGAACGCCTCGTCGACGCTCCGCCTGCTCGAGTGCGTCCGCGGGCACTGTCCGGATGCGCCGTTCGTCTTCACCTCCACGAACAAGGTGTACGGAGACACGCCGAACCGGTTGCCGCTCAACGAGCTCGAGACGCGCTGGGAGATCGATCCGTCGCATCGCTACGCGCAGGGGATCGACGAGTCGATGTCGGTCGATGATTGTCTCCACTCGCTGTTCGGCGTCTCGAAGCTGGCGGCCGACGTGCTGGTTCAGGAGTACGGCCGGTACTTTGGTATGCAGACGGCCATCTTCCGGTGCGGCTGCCTCACCGGGCCGCAGCATTCGGGCGCGGAGCTGCACGGGTTCCTCGCGTATCTGATGAAATGCGTCTGCACGGGCCGGCCGTACACGGTGTTCGGCTACAACGGCAAGCAGGTGCGCGACAACATCCACTGCGCCGACGTGGTCGAGGCGTTCCTGCAGTTCTGGGAGAAACCGCGTCCCGGCGGCCAGATCTACAACCTGGGCGGCGCCCGTCACAGCAATTGCTCGATGCTCGAAGCCATCGAGATGTGCGAGCAGATCGCCGGGTCGAAGCTGAACTGGACGTATACGGACCGGAACCGCATCGGCGATCACATCTGGTATGTGAGCAGCGTCGCGAAGTTCCAGGCCGACTATCCGGAGTGGACCTTCAAGTACGACATGCGCTCGCTGCTCAACGACATCTATCAGTCGAACGTCGAACGCTGGCAGCGCGAACTCGTCTGACATGCCGCGGACGATCCTCATCACCGGCGGCGCGGGTTTCATCGGATCGAATCTCGCGCTGCACCTGAAAGGCCGCCATTCGCAGGATCGGGTGATCGCGTTCGACAATCTCCGGCGCCGCGGTTCGGAGCTGAACCTGCCGCGCCTTCAGGCGGCCGGCGTCGAATTCCGGCACGGTGATGTCCGCGCGACGGAGGATCTCGGAGGACTGGGCGGCCGGCTCGACGTGCTGATCGAGTGTTCCGCCGATCCATCGGTGCTGGCAGGCTACGACGGCCGCGCCCGATACGTCGTGGACACGAACCTGATGGGGTGCGTCAACTGTCTCGAGGCGGCGAAAGAGCATCGCGCACTCTTTCTCTTCCTGTCGACGAGCCGCGTCTATCCCACCGCGGCGCTGCGAAGGCTGCGCTATCACGACGGCGGGAAGCGGTTCGAGCTGACGGCGGAGCAGCCGATTCCGGGGGCCAGCGATCGCGGCATCAGCGAGGACTTTCCGCTCACCGGAGCGCGCACGCTCTACGGCTCCACCAAGCTCGCCTCGGAGCTGCTGATTGCCGAGTATGTGGAGATGTTCGGTTTGCGAGCGGTGGTGAATCGCTGCGGCGTCGTGTCGGGTCCCTGGCAGATGGGGCAGGTCGAGCAGGGCGTGTTCGCCCACTGGCTGATGGCGCATCTGTTCCGGAAGCCGCTCAATTACATCGGATTCGGCGGACATGGCCACCAGGTGCGCGACGTGCTGCACGTGGACGACCTCGCAGACCTGATCGAACTGCAGCTCGAGTCGGGCGGCGAACCGGCGGGCGAGGTGTTCAACGCGGGCGGCGGCGCCGCCAACAGCGTGTCGCTCGCGGAATTGACCGATATCTGCGAGCGTCTCACGGGCACCCACCTCGAGATCGGATCGAATCCCGACATCCGATCGGGCGACATTCCGGTGTACGTCACCGACAACACGAAAATCGAAACCCATCTCGGGTGGCGTCCGCGCCGCAGTGTGGAGCAGATTGCGGGCGATCTGTACGCCTGGCTGACGGCGGAGGCGCCGGCCCTCAGCACGGCACTCGCGCGATGAACACGAGTCTTTCGGTCGTCATACCGGCCCACAACGAAGCCGACTCGATTTCGCCGGTGCTGGAAGGCTTGTGCCGCGCGCTCGTCGCCGCCGGCATTCCGCACGAGATCGTTGTCGTGGACGATCACAGCAGCGACGGTACGGAAGGGGTGGTGAGAGCCATCTCGCGGACCTACCCCGCCGTTCGGTGCATTCAGAACCTCGGTGCGCCCGGCTTCGGCCTTGCGGTTCGCGCGGGCCTCGACGCGTTCGAGAACGACGCCGTCGCCATCGTGATGGCCGACGGCTCGGATTCCGCCGCCGACGTCGTCCGCTGCTATGAAGAGCTGATCAAAGGCTACGACTGCGTATTCGGCACGCGGTTCGCGCGCGAAAGCCGGGTCGTGGACTACCCGACGTTCAAGTTATACGTGAACCGGTGCGCGAATCTGTTCATCCGGCTGCTGTTTCGCATTCCCCTCAACGACACGACGAACGCGTTCAAGCTGTATCGCCGGGAGGTGATCGAGGGATTGCGCCCCATCCTGTCGCATCACTTCAACCTCACCGTCGAGCTGCCGCTCAAGGCGATCGTCCGCGGTTACTCCTTCAAAACGATTCCGATCAGCTGGACGAACCGGACCGAAGGGGTGTCGAAGCTGAAGATCAAGGAGATGGGCAGCCGCTACCTGTTCATGGTGCTGTACGTCTGGCTGGAGAAGCACCTGGCGAAAGGCGACTACCACCGCACGAAGAGCGTGTCCACGCCGCCTGTCCCGCAGGGCGCCGCCCGGCGCCAGAGTCGTACGTAGGCCGCGTCGTTTGGACCCGGCACGGCGGCGGGTCCGCAAGGACCCGCCCTGCGTACTGAGCCGAAGTTTTACCGCATGGCGTTCGCGATGATGATGTTCGGGACGGGTACGTCCCTGGGCAGGCCCCACTGGAGCTGCAGCGTCTGGCCGTAGCTCGCCGAAGACTTCTGGATGTACCAGATAGCGGTCGACGGACGCCACACGGCGAGCTCGGCCTTCCCGTCTCCGTCGTAATCCCCGGGAACGGGAATGTCGCCGGGAAGCCCCCACTGCAGCGTCAGGTTCGTCACGTAGTTGGTGGAGGACTTCAGGACGTACCACGTGCTGTTCGAAACACGCCAGACGGCGAAGTCGGTCTGACCGTCGCCGTCGTAATCGGCCGGCACGGGAATGTCGCCCTTGAGGCCCCACTGTATCGGCGGAGCCGGCTCCTTGGAGGTGCTGCTGGACTTCAGCACGTACCACATGCCGGTACTCGGCCGCCACACCGCGGCGTCCACTTTTCCGTCGCGGTCGTAGTCTCCAGGCACGGGGATGTCGCCGCTCAGTCCCACCGGGAAGATCACCGGCGCTTTGTCTGGCGTCCCTGATCGAACGACGGAGAATCCACCGCCGGCGCGATACATGGCGACGTCGGTCTTGTGATCGCCGTCGTAATCGCCCGGTGCGGGGAAATCGGCCGCCGTCCCCAGCATGAACATGGCTTGCGAGCCTGTGCTGCTCTGGAGGACGAACCAGTTCGCCGTGTTGTTGGGCGCCGTCGGACGGAAGACCGCCGGGTCGCTGCGCCCGTCGCCGTCATAGTCGCCAGGCACGGGGATGTCGCCCGCCAGTCCGAACGGAGTCGACGGACCGTTCTTGAAGTCGTTCGCCGAAGGCGCCGTATACCAGAGGCCGCCGCGAAAGACGACGAGGTCGGATTTCTTGTCGCCGTCGTAGTCGATGCTGTAATCGCGCGGTGGCGTGGCCGGGCCGGAGGGCTTCGATGACGAGCAGCCGATCGCGGTGAGTAGCAGACTCGACGCGACAGTCATCGCGAGCGATCGTGATGTCAGACGCACGGGCCATAGCATAGTACGGGGGATAGCCCGAAACAAGCGTTCGCGGATCAAGTCCTGCGGAAATCTTATGGGTGCGGGCTGTTCGGGATCGGAACGTCTCCCGGCAGGCCCCACTGATACGACGACGAGGTGGAAAACCCGCCGGACGACTTCAGCAGATACCACGTGCCGTTGGAGGGACGCCAGACGGCGAGATCGGTGATGCCGTCGCCGTCGAAATCGGCCGGCACCGGGGTGTCGCCGTTCAGTCCCCATTGGTAGGTGGAGAAGGTCGTTGAATCGCTCGTGGAGCGGCGGATGAACCATACACCCGTGGAGGGGCGATACACCGCGAAGTCGGTGTTGCCGTCTCCGTCGTAGTCGCCCGGCACGGGAAGATCGCCGCTGAGACCCCATTGATACGAGACCGACGTCGCGTACCCCGAACGCGACGGCCTGACGAGCCATGTGCCGCTCGAGGGCCGGTAGACGGCGAGATCGGTCAGGCCGTCCCCGTCGTAGTCGCCCGCGACCGCGATGTCGCCGTTCAGACCCCATTGGAATGCCGTCGAGGCTGCGTAGTTGGTGCTCGACTGGCGGATGTACCAGACGCCACTCGACGGGCGATAGACGGCCGTGTCGGTGCGGCCGTCTCCATCGTAATCGCCGGGGACAGGGATGTCGCCGCTCAACCCCCACTGGATCGTCAGATTCGGCTGGCGCACGTACCACGTGCCGTTCGAAGGCCGATAGACGGCCACGTCGGTCGTCCCGTTGCCGTCGTAGTCGCCGGCGGCGGGGATGTCGTCGGGGAATCCCCACTGCACGATGCTCGAGGCGCTGTAGCCACCGATCGATCGCAGCGTGAACCACGTACCGTTCGACGGCCGGTACGCCGTGAGGTCCCCTCTCGCGTCGCCATCCAGATCGCTGGCGCGCACCAGATTCGCCAGCGTCGAGAGCGTCGGCTGGCCGCTCGCGGCCGTAAATGCGGTGCGCACACCGATCGTCGGCAGCGGACTGTCATTGCTGAGGCCCCACTGAACGGCGCTCGACGTCATGTAACCCGTGGCCGACTGACTGATGTACCACACGCCGCTCGCCGGACGATACACGGCCAGATCGGCTTTCCCATCGCCGTCGTAATCGCCTGGAACAGCGAGATCTCCGCTCAATCCCCACTGATAGGCTGCCGAGGCCGTCAACCCGCTTGACGAGAGCTCCAGGTACCAGACGCCATTCGATGGGCGCCACACGGCAAGATCGCCAATGCCGTCGCCGTCGTAGTCGCCGGGCACCGGCTGGTCGCCGCTCAGTCCCCACTGGCGCGTCAACGTCGTCGTGCTGCCCGTACTCGATTTCCGGACGAACCACATGCCGGTCGATGGCCGATACACCGCAGGATCCGTGATGCCGTCGCCGTCGTAGTCCTGAGGCACCGGAATATCGGTACTGAGACCGAGACCGATCGTCGCCGCGAGCGACGTTCGCGATTGGATGATGTACCAGACTCCAGACGAGGGACGGTACACCGCGAGATCGGCCTTGCCGTCGCCGTCGTAATCGCCCGGCACCGGCAGGTCGCCGCTCAGGCCCCACATGGTCTGGGTTGTCGCGTTCGTCGCCGATCGCACGATGAACCAGGTGCCGCTGCCGGGTCGATAGACGGCAAGATCGCCCTTGCCGTCGCCGTCGTAGTCGGCGGGAACGGGAATGTCCGCCGGCAGTCCCCATTGCCTGCTCGTGCTGCTCGTGTAGCCGCTCGTCGAGCTGAGCGACAGCCACGTGCCCGTGGAAGGTCTGAATACGGTGAGATCGACGCGGCCGTCTCCGTCGAAGTCGGTGTCTCGCGGGCTCAGCGTGCCGATCGCCGCATCGGCCATCACAATGCCGTAGCCGGCGTCGCGATCGACGCCGGCTGCTTCGATGTCGATCGCGGTGGCCGTCATTGCCGACCGAATGAGCGTCGCGCTCAGCCCTGGTTTCCTGGACTTGATGAGCGCGGCAATCGCCGCGGCGTGCGGCGCTGCGGCTGACGTGCCGGCGAAGGTCGTGGGAAACCCGCCCACGCCGCTGACCGAGACGGCATCTGCCGCCGTCAGGTCCGGCTTCTGAAGTACCTGTCCGCCAGAGGCGCTCAGATTCCCGGGAGTGATGGCCGCGCCGTTCGCCTGAAAGAAAATTCTGCGGGGTCCGTCGGAGCTGAACGTTTCGACGACGCTGTTGGTGGTGAAGGCGTTGGAGCCGTTCACCTGCGCCGATGTGGCCGCGACGGCGAACGAAGTGGGCGCGGATGTCGCCGCATGCCCGTGAATCTCGCCATCCGTCGCAATCGACAGCCGTCCCTCGTTCGTGGCCAGGTGGAGGAAACGGCCGGCGCCGGAGTATTTCACGATGACAATCCGCTGATTGGCCGATCCGCCGCTCACGCTTTCGTACGGATCCTGCGTGCCGGTCTGCGGGTCGGTGGAGGAATCGAGGATCGTCGTCCCCGTGCTGTCGAGACGAAAGAGGTCGTAGTCGTTCGACGAGCCGCCGAGCGGATCGGCCCATTGCAGCGTGATCAGATTGCTCGTGGACGCGGTGATCACGTTGTAGGTCTGTCCGCCGAAATTGTGGAGGCTGCCCGCGTCGGGACCAAACAACGATCCCGCGACGCCGCCGTCCACGAAGTCGCCTTCCCATGTGCCCGACGTGCCGTCGTTCTTGTTGCCGGAGTTTCCGGCGGCGGAGAAGTACAGCGCTCCGCCAGCGGCCACATCCTTCACCGCCTGAATCAGGATTCCGCCGTTGGTCGGCGATGTCGTCGTCTGCCCGTCCTGGAACGGCGACTCCGCGAAATACGCCACGTCGTCGAGGATGATGTCGCAGCCGGCCGATCGCAGGTCTCTGATGTTCTGTGCGAAGCTCGCCATGCTCGAGAAGGCGGTGGCGAAGTACAACTGCGCGTTCGGTGCGAGATCGTGGATGACCTCGAGCATGGCCGTGCCTTCGTCGCCGCGGCCGGCCTGTCCCGGCAGCACCGTCACAGGACCGAGGTCGCCGAGAGCCTGGCTGTCGGCGAGATGGGTCACGCCGTCCGACAGCACTCCGATTTTCACGTTCGCACCGCTCACGCCGTAAAGCGCTCGAGCGATATTGGCTTTGTGTTTCGCGTCACCCTGAGACAGGCGGCTGCCCACGTGGATGATGGCCTCCTGGCGGGGTCCGACGAACGTCACCTCCGGCAGGGCGGCGATCTGTTCGATCTGATCGAGTCCTGTGCGCAGCCGAATATGTCTGTAACGCGGACTGACTTCGAGGAGCTCGCCGCCGAGCGCCGTGAGCTCGTCGAGCAGGCGCGCGGTCGGCTCGGCTCTGATATCGACGACGGCGCTGCGCCCGTCTGAATCGGGCAGCTGGATGTCGAGGCGGGCGGCTTCCTGTGTGATCGGCTCGCCGCGCGCCATCTTCGCCGCGTACAACAGGCGGGAGCTGATCTTCCGCTGCACGGCCGTGCGCGACGCCTTTTCGGCGATCAACGCACGGATCCCGCGGAGCCCCTGCGGCGACACGCCGGCCGCCTGCTGCGCCCGCGGGACAGCCACAGTCGCTGCAACGATCAGAGCCGCGGCGATCAGCGAGCATCTGACGATGAACACGATCGGCCGCGGCGTATGCACTGTCTCTTGAGAGGTCTACGAGGGTGCGGTTCCCGTTGACACTACATCTGCGGACGTAAGTCGGGCAACCACAGAATCCCTACCCTTCCGGCTCAAGCCGGAAGCCACGAACGCCGGAGGCCACGGCGTGGCTTCCGCCTTCAGGCGGAAGACTGGTGTCACGAGCGCCGGGGCAGACCCGTGGAGGATCTGCCCCGGGAGCTTGGTGTTATGGCTGATGAAAGATCGGCGTGTCGCCCGGCAGCCCCCACTGAACGACCGACGGCTGTGTGAAGCCGGTGGCCGACTGCAAGATGTACCAGTTGCCGCTCGACGGGCGATAGACGGCGAGATCGGTCGTGCCATCGCCGTCGAAATCGCTCGGCACGGGGATGTCTGACGCCAGCCCCCACTGATAGGCCGTGAAGGTCGTGAAGCCGGTCGACGACTGCCGCAGGTACCACACGCCGGTGGACGGCCGGTAGACGGCGAAGTCGCTGGTGCCGTCGCCGTCGTAATCGCCCGGCACCGCGATATCGTCGGGCAATCCCCACTGGAAGGCGAACGACGTCGTGTAGAGCGTGCTCGACTTCCGGACGTACCAGACGCTGTTGCTCGGCCGGAAGACGGCCAGATCGGTCACGCCGTCCCCGTCGTAGTCGCCCGGGACGACGGTGTCGCCCGGGAGGCCCCATTGGAACGTGTCGGACGACACGTAGTTGGTGCTCGAGTAGCGGACCGACCACTCACCTGTGGATGGCCGATACACCGCGACGTCGGTTCGTCCGTCGCCGTCGTAATCGCCCGGCACCGGGATGTCGTTCGGCAATCCCCACCGGTAGACCACCATCTGAGTGAAGTGGCTGCTCGACTGAAGGACGAACCAGTCGCGGGTCGCCGGTCGATACACCGCGATGTCGGTCGCACCGTCGCCGTCGTAGTCTCCCGCGACCGGCGTGTCGCTGCTGAACCCCCACTGGAAGACGCCGAGCACATTGCCGGACGGGCTCGCCTGGTGGACGTACCACGTGCCGTTGCCCGGCCTGAAAACGGCCAGATCGGCTTTGCCGTCGGCATCCAGATCGAGGCCCCTCGACAGGTTCGCCAGGGCAGACCTGGTCGGCCGGCCGGCTGCGACCGCGGCCGCGTGGCGCACCAGCGCATTCGGAATCGGCAGGTCGGTGCTGAAGCCCCATTGCAGCGCCGTCGACGCGGCGAAGCCCGTCGTCGACTGGAGGATGTACCAGACGCCGTTGGCAGGGCGATACACGGCGAGGTCGGTAGTACCGTCGCCATCGTAATCCGCGGGGACGGGCAGGTCGTTCGACAATCCCCACTGGAATGCCGCGGACGTCGCGAAGTTGGTGGACGACTGCCGGATGTACCACATGCCGCTAGCCGGCCGGTAGACCGCCGGATCGGTGACTCCGTCGTTGTCGTAATCGCCCGGCACCGGCACGTCGCCGGAGAGACCCCACTGCATCGTGAGGGTGAGCAGGCCGCCGCTCCCTGATTGCCGGACGTACCACATGCCGCTCGACGGCCGATACACCGCCATGTCCGTGATTCCGTCGCCATCGTAATCGGCGGGCACCGGAATGTCGGTGCTCAATCCGAGCGCCGCGGTTGTCGCTGCGCCGGTGCTCGATTTGATGACGTACCAGATGCCGGTCGACGGACGATACACCGCGAGGTCGGCCTTGCCGTCGCCGTCGTAATCACCCGGCGCCGGAATATCACCGTTCAATCCCCACGCGGACGCCGTTCCAGCGCCGGTTGACGACGGCACGATGTACCAGAGGCCGGCGCGGAAGACCGCCACGTCCAGCCGGCCGTCGCCATCGTAGTCAGCAGCGACAGGGACATCGCCGGTGAGACCCCACTGTTTCGTCGTGCTCGCCCCGTAACTGGCCGTCGAGTTCAGGATGTACCACGTGCCGTTCGATGGCCGGAACACCGCCAGGTCGCCGCGGCTGTCGCCGTCGAAGCTGCGCGTGACGTTGCGGAACGTCAACATCGCGGCGTTGCTCGTGTCGGAGCCGCCGGCGTTGGATACCACCGCCCTGAACAGCGCGCCGCGCAGGCTCGTGCTGGCCGTGACGAGCAGCGTCGCCGTCGTCGCCCCGCTGTACGGCCCCGTACTCGTGAGATCCGTCCAGCTCACGCCGCCATTGGTTGACACCTGCCACTGATAGGTGAGTGTCGGATTCCCGGTAGCCGTCACCGAGAATTGCGCGGTCTGGCCGGCCGTGCCGATTTGATTCGACGGGTTCGACGTGATCGTCGGCGCACCTGGCGGCGGCGTCGTGCCGGACTGCGTGATGGTCACCGTCTGACCCGCGATGGTAATCGTGCCGGTGCGGCTCGACGTGTTGGTGTTCGCGGTGAGCGAATACCCGACGTTGCCGGATCCTGTGCCGGCCGCCCCGGAGATGATCGTGATGAACGCGGTGTTGCTCACCGCATTCCAGGAGCAGCTCGAGCTGGTACTGACGCCGATGGTTCCACTGGTCGCTTCCTGACTGGCAGACGCCGAGGTCTTGCTCAGCGAGAAGGTGCAGGTCGTGCCGGTGGACATGTTCAGCGTGACGTTGACGAGCACCGGCGATCCCGTCGACGGCGCAACCGTTATCGTGCCGGTGACCGTGCCGCTCGACGGAACGTTGCCTTCAGGGTTGACGATGCTGACCGTCGCCGCCGTCGACGCGGATCCCGACGAAGGCGATACGTTGATCCAGCTGACGCTTGGATCCGCGGTCCAGCTGACGCCGCTCACCGGGGTGATCGTGATCATCTGGGGATCGCTGAACGTCAGCGTCGAGCCGTGGCTCACGCCGGTGAAGGTGAGCGAAGTCGGGCTCACCGTGATCGGGTTCTGTCCTGCCGCCTGCGACACGGCGAACGTCTGCCCGCCGATCGTCAGCGAGCCGACGCGGGCGGACACTCCCGAATTCGCGGAAGCCGAATACGACACGGTTCCGCTTACCGTGCCGCTCGAGCCGCCGGTGACGGTGAGCCACGAGTCGTTGCTCACCGCCGTCCAGGCGCACGAACTTGGAGATGCGGTGACGCTCAACGTGCCGCTGGCGCCCGGTCCGGGGATCGAGACGCTGCTCGGCGAAAGGCTGTAGGTGCACGATGGGCCCGCCGCGGTCACGGTGATAGCGACGTCAACGGTCGTCGTGTAGTCGAGATTGGGACTCGCCGAAGCCAGCGCGATCCGTCCGGTATAGGTGCCCGGCGACTGTCCGGCGGCATTGGCGGTCAGCACGAGGCGAAGCGGCGACCCGACTGACGAGGATCCGCTGGCAGGCGACACACTCAACCAGGATACGTACGGGGAGGTTGTCACGCTGCTGACGTTCCACGAGATGAAACCGGTGCCGAGATTGCCGACGTCGAGCACGGCGCTCGCGGTCGAGTTCTGGACGACGCTGATGGCGGGTGCCGGCGGCGTGAAGGACGGAGCCGGAGAGAGGACGGCGTACGCCGCGCCTGCATTGGCGTTCGAGCCGTCCGGAGCGGTCGGGACGCCGGCGACGATGCTTTCGGCGCCGATGCCGATGATGTCCACGACGGCTGCGCCGGTGATCGGACCCGCGGCGGCATTGCCTCTCAGAATCCGATCGATCCCGGCCGCGAGGTCGATCTGCGACGGCAGCGTCTTGTGTCCGTAGACGACGTCGAGGTCTCCAGCGCTGCTGGCGCCAGGCGCGAGCAGCACGAGGTCAGTCGGGATGCTGCGCGTGATGAATCCGTGGGTGATCGAGGTGCCGAGATGCTGACCGGCGGCGGCGCCGAAAATCGTGACGTTCGGCGACGCCAGGCTGCTGCCGGTGGATACGCCGAAGTTCGTCCCGCCGTAAATGACATACGCCTCGCCGGCGCCGGCCCTGCCGTTCGACGGTCCCGCGGCGTCGGGTGCGCTGACGACGAGATCGAGCAGAAGGTCTCCGTTGAAGTCGGCGGCGTCGAGTGCGGCGCCCGCGTGGTCGCCTGGCTCGATGCCGGCAAACGTGAAGCTGGCCGCTGCAGGCAGCGTCAGGCTGGAGCCGAGTGACGCGCGCGCGCGGCCGTTGATGACGTAGGCGGCGCCTGCGCCCGAGTTGGCGGCTGTGACGCCGACGGCGAGGTCCTCGAAGTTGTCGTTGTTGAAGTCGGCGGTGGTGATCGCGCTCGTCGAGGGGGCCGTAATGGTGACATTCGCGGGAGTCGTCGTGAGATCCCAGGTGCCCGAGAGCGACGGACCTCCATAGATCACGTAGATGCGCCCGCTGCCGGGGGCGTACATGATCAAATCGGAATAATTGTCGCCGTCGAGATCTGCTGACGCCACCGATGTGCCGAGCTGATCCCCGGCCTTGCCGATCACGCGGAACGCCGCATCGGTTGACGCCGACAGCCGATCACCGGTCAGGAATACGCCGGCGAAGAGATAGACGACGCCTTTGCCGCTCAGAGCGCCGGGTGCACCGATTGCGGCGTCGCGGGCGAATGCGGGGCCGCTGCCTCTCTGGTGGAGGATCTGGCGTACGGCGACTGATGTGCCGAACTGATCGCCAGCCGACGCGCCGGTGAAGATGACGTCGGTCGACGTCAGACTGATTTTGCCGCTGAACGACGGACCCATGAAGATCCCGTAGACGCGTCCCTGGCCGCTCGGCCCATCGCCGGGTGCGCTGATGACGAGTCCGGGACGGTTGACCGTGTTGTTGAGGTCGCCGCGCATGACGGTCGTGCCAGCTCGTGCGTTGGCCTGCGCGCCTGTCCACACCGCGGAAGCGCCAGCTGGGCCGCTTGTCGCCAGGTCGACGACTTGTGCGGCAGCGGGTGCCGCTATAAAGAACAGAAGCGATAGACAAAGTCCCGACGTACTCGTCGCTCGACGCATTGAAATCGACCTCATCATTTGATCCTCAACCGCAACGGGTGGCGGACTTGATGTGTCCGCTCCGCATCAGCTCGCGTGACGCCGAGGTCGGGAGGCAAACGATATGCCTGAGGCCGCGCGCAAGGGTCGTGTCAGAACCAAGAGATTTCTGAAAAGAGCGAATCCAGTTCCTCAGCAGCAACGAAGTGTAGGAAACGCGCTGCTCAAAACATGACGTCCGGTTACCTTAGGGCAGGAAGGGTAGGAAGGGCATTAAGGGCGGGAGGGGCTGGTAGTACGTAGGCCGGGTCCTTTTGGACCCGGCGTCAGTGAGTACGGCTCAAGGAAGGCCAAAGGCCCCGCACTAGGGTCTGTGAAGAATCGGGATATCGCCGGGCAGGCCCCACTGGTAGACAGAGGCGCTGCTGAAGTTGCTCGACGAGCTCAGCAGGTACCACGTGGACGTCGATGGACGGAAGACGGCGAAGTCGGTTTTGCGGTCGCCGTCGTAATCGCCGGGCACCGGTATGTCGCCTGCGAGGCCGAACTGGCGGCTCAAGAAGGAGCTGCCGTCGAAGGAATTCAACGAAGTAAGACGGGCGAACCACGTGCCGTTCGAAGGACGCCAGACCGCGAAGTCGGCTTTGCCGTCGCCGTCGTAATCGCCGGGTGCCGCCGTGTCGCCGGTCAGTCCCCACTGAACGACAAGGGTGTCGGTGAACGCGGTTAACGACGTGCGGACGTACCACGTGGCCGTCGACGGGCGGAACACCGCGAGATCGGAGACCCCGTCGCCATCGTAGTCACCCGGCACGGTGGTGTCGGAGGAAAGTCCCCACTGGTAGGTGAGGGCTGCGGTGAAGCTGGTACTCGACTGCAGGATGTACCAGATGCCGTTCGCGGGCCGCCAGACAGCCAGGTCGGCGCGGCCGTCGCCGTCGTAGTCGCCGGGTACCGGCACGTCTCCGTTCAAACCCCACTGGACCGCCAGAGAGGTTCCGAAGCCGGTACTCGACTGCAGCAGATACCACACGCCCGTCGACGGTCGCCAGACGGCAAAGTCGGTCGTGCCGTCGCCGTCGTAGTCGGCCGCCACGGGAACGTCTCCGTTCAATCCCCACTGATAGGCCGCCACGCCGCTGTACTCGCTGCTTGACTGCTTTGTGTACCAGGAGCCGTTCGAGGGCCGGAAGATCGTGATGTCGGATCGAGCGTCGCCGTCGAAATCGCTGCCCCGCAAAAGGCTCGCGAGCGCGGAGCCTGAAGGTCTGGCAGAGGCCAGGTCAATCACGGCTCTGATCGGCGCGTTCGGCACGGGCGTATCGCCGCCGAGGCCCCACGATACGAGGAAGTAACTGGCGTATCCGGTAGTCGATGTCCGGATGAACCAGGTGCCGTTCGACGGACGATAGACCGCAAGATCGATTCGGCCGTCGCCGTCGTAGTCTCCAGGCGCCGTGAGATCTCCCGCAAGACCCCACTGATACGACACCGAGCTGACGAATCCGGTCGAGGACTGCCGGACGTACCAGACGCCGGTCGATGGCCGATAGACGGCGGCGTCGGTCAGTCCGTCTCCGTCGTAATCTGCGGGAACAGGCACGTCTCCAGCCAGACCCCACTGCAGCTCGAGGGTGGTGGCGCCGCTCGTCGTAGACCTGCGGATGATCCACATGCCGCTCGACGGCCGGTAGACGGCGACATCGGCCGCCGCATCGCCGTCGTAGTCGCCGGGTACCGGGATGTCGGTGTTCGTACCCAGCCCGACCTTCACCGTGGCTCCCGTGCTCGACTTCACGATGAACCACACCCCCCACGAAGGCCGATAGACGGCGAGATCGGTCTTGCCGTCGCCGTCGTAATCGGCGGGTGAGGGAATATCGGCGTGTGAGGGAGTGTCGGCGCCGAAGCCCCACTGTCTCTGTGTACCGACGCCGGTCGTCGAGGGCACGACGAACCAGGTGCCGCTCCCCGGGCGGTACACCGCGAGATCGGTGACGCCGTCGCCGTCATAGTCGCCCGCGACGGGCACGTCGCCGTCCAGCCCCCACTGGCGCACGCTGCTCGTGGTGTTGCCTGCGGACGAATTCAACGAGAACCAATTGCCGTTCGACGGACGGAACACGGTGAAGTCGGTGAGGCCATCACCGTCGAAGTCATTGCGCTGTCCGGCGGGTGCGATCACTTTGAGGATCACGCCGCGCGAGTAGCTGACGATGTAGAGCTCGCCGTCGGCGTCGACGCCGAACGAACTGATGTTGCCGAGCGTCGAGGTACCGCCGAGCTCCGCGGTGTGTTCGACGATGCCGGTCTTCGTGGCTTCACCCGTCGACGAATTGATGGCGAGCCCCATCGACCACACGCGTCCCGCCACGAAATCGGCGAAGAAATACCGCCCGCGAAACGCCGGACCGAGGCTCGTGCCGCGGTACACGTATCCGCCGGTAATCGACTGGCCGGTGTTGTGGTCGAACTCGTGAATGGGATCGGTCAGCGGCAGGTACGCGGGCGGCGCGGCCGTCACGTGGTTGTGCGCGCCCTCGCGATACCGCCAGCCGTAATTGCGTCCTCCACGAGCCGCCGGCTCGTAGTCCACTTCCTCCCATTCGTTCTGGCCGACGTCGCCGATGATCAACGCGCCGGTCCCGCCTCTCGCCGGATCGTCGAAGCTCCACCGCCACGGATTGCGAAGCCCGTACGCCCAGATCTCGGGGCGTGTTCCCGCGGGGCCACTGCTGACGAATGGGTTGGTGGAGGGCACGCGGTAGCCGATTTGATCGCTGTCGGCGACGTTGACGTCTACGCGCAGCATCTTTCCGAGAAGCTCCGACGGCGTCTGGCTGCGATTGCCCGGATCGTCGCCTGAACCTCCGTCACCCATCCCGATGTAGAGGAATCCGTCGGGACCAAACGCGATATTGCCTCCGTTGTGGTTCGCGTACGGCTGGTCGATGTACGCCGGCCCGCCGGCTCCGCCCCATCGGAAATCGAAGCGCGAGCTCGCATCGGCCACGAGTGGATTGCCGGATCGCTTGAACCGCGCGACCACCGTATTGCCGGACGTGTCGGTGAAGTTCACGAAGAAACGGCCGCTCGATGTGTCGGGCGCGAAGGCCAGACCGAGCAGCCCCTGTTCGCCGCCGGAGCTGACGACACTCCGCAGGTCGAGAAAATCGGCGGCCTGCACGGCTCCGCTGCGGACTACGCGAATGCGGCCGTTCTGCTGGACGACGAACTGCACGGTGCGATCGGTCGGATCCTGAATGAAGGCAAGCGGCAGGCTGAACCCGGAGGCGTAAGTGCGTGCGTGAAGCTGCGCCCGCGCAGCGGACGGAAATGCGAGAGCTACTAACAGCAGCAGAGAGACGAGGCGCAGCATGTTTCGGGAAGTTCGTCTTATGCGATCAACGGGGCGGATTCGGTCACCCGCCAGCATTTATTACTTTCGCGCGGGGCCCCACCCCCGCGCGCAGCCGTCGCTTACGCTCCGGATCTTGGTTGTACGGCCTCGGGTCAAAATCGCAACGATCCCGCGCGAGGCCTTATCACAGCGGTCTGTCATCGCGGACGCTGCGAATCTTGGTTGTCCGGCCTCGGGCGAATTCGAAGCGGTCCCGGTCTACTTCGGACCTCCGCCCCTTCCCGCCCTTCCCGCCCTAACGTCACGGACGATGCAGGATGGGAATGTCGCCGTTCAGCCCCCACTGATAGAGCGACTGGCTGTAGCCGGTACTCGAGGTCGCGAGGTACCAGGTGCCGTTGCCGGGACGCCAGACGGCGAAGTCGGTTTTGCCGTCGCCGTCGTAATCGCCCGCGACCGGTGTGTCGCCTGCGAGGCCGAACTGGCGGCTCGTAATGGCTCCGCTGCCCGCCGAGCGCACGAACCAGGTGCCGCTCGAGGGACGCCAGACGGCGAAATCGGTCTTGCCGTCGCCGTCGTAGTCGCCGGGTGTCGCCGTGTCGCCGTTCAGTCCCCACTGAACCGCGAGGCTGCCGGCGAACGCGGTCGAGGACGTGCGGACGTACCACGTGGCGGTCGATGGCCGATACACCGCGAGGTCGGAAACGCCGTCGCCGTCGTAGTCACCCGGTACGGTGGTGTCCGAGGAAAGTCCCCACTGGTAGGTGACGGCAGCCGTGTAGTTGGTGCTCGACTGCAGGATGTACCAGTTGCCATTCCCCGGACGCCAGACAGCCAGGTCCGCGCGGCCGTCCCCGTCGTAGTCGCCGGGTACCGGCACGTCTCCGTTCAGGCCCCACTGGACCGCCAGAGATGTACCGAAGCCCGTACTCGACTGCAGCAGATACCAGATGCCCGTGGAGGGCCGCCAGACGGCAAAGTCGCTCCTGCCGTCGCCGTCGTAGTCCGCCGGTACGGGAACGTCGCCATTCAAGCCCCACTGATAGGCGGCCGACGCGCCGTACCCGCTCGTTGACAGCCTCGTGTACCACGTGCCGTTCCCGGGGCGATACACGGTGATCTCCGATCGGATATCACCGTCGAAGTCGCTGGCGCGCGCGAGATCGGCCAGAGGAGTAGAGGTCGGCCGGAACGGCGCGCTGGCGAGCCCGTTTGCGACCTGGCTGTTCGGCACGGGCACGTCTCCGCCGAGCCCGAATTGGTACTGCAGCGGGACGGTCCAGTTCGTGGACGAAGCGAGGATGTACCAAAAGCCGTTACCCGGACGATAGACCGCGATCTCGAGGCGTCCGTCGCCGTCGAAGTCGAGCGGCACCGGAATGTCGGACGACAGGCCCCATTGCACCGTCGACGAGGTGGCAAACCCCGTCGAAGAAAACCGCAGGAACCACACACCGTTCGACGGCCGGAACACCGCGACATCGAAGTTCCCGTCGCCGTCGTAGTCACCAGGCACCGGGATGTCTCCGGCCAGACCCCACTGCAGCACCAGAGCGGTCGTGGAACCGGTGCTCGACTTGCGCACGCTCCACGTGCCGGTCGAAGGGCGATAGATCGCGGCGTCGGCCTTGCCGTCGCCGTCGTAGTCGCCCGGCACCGGAATGTCGGTACCGATGCCAAGCGAAATGGTCGAGAAGACGCTGTAGTTGGCCGACGACTTCGCGATGATCCACGTGCCGGTGGACGGCCGGAACACCGCGAGGTCTGCCTTTCCGTCGCCGTCGTAATCGGCCGGCGCGGGGACGTCGGTGACCACGCCGAACGTCAGCGCGACCGCCGTGGTGTTCGCCGTGCTCGACTGCACGATGAACCACGTGCCGCTCGAGGGACGGTAGACCGCAAGATCCATCTTGCCGTCGCCGTCGTAATCGGCCGGCACCGGAACATCCGTGCTGAGCCCCCACTGCACGGCGGACGTGCTGGAATCCGTGGACTTGAGCGCGAACCAGGTCGCACCCGCCGGCCTGAAGACGACGAGGTCGGCCTTCGCGTCGCCGTCGACGTTCGCCACGACGGTGCGGACGGTCAACGTCGCGGCGTTGCTCGTCGCCGAGCCGGCGGAGTTGCTGACGACGGCCCGGTACTGGGACTTGTTCAAGCTCGGCGCGGGGCCGAAGATCGTCAGAATCCCGCTGTTGGTGCCGGTGTACCCGCCGCTGTCGGAGAGATTGGCCCACGTCAGGCCACCGTTCAGCGACTGCTGCCACTGCACGCTCGGACTGCCGGTCGCACCGACAGAAAAGACGGCGTTCTGCCCGGCCGCCACATTCGTGTTGGCCGGCTGCAGCGTAAACGCCGGCACGCCGGCGACGATCACCTGCACCTCCGAGTAGCGCGCTGTCGTATTCACGCTGTCGGTGGCTTCGATGTAAATCCAGTAGTTGTTCGGAGGAACGCCGCTCGTGTTCCAGGTGACCTGTCCTGCGCTCAACGCCACGCCCGACGCAATGAGCGTCTTGCTCAAGGGGTTCTGATCAGCGTCGTAGTACACGTTGACGGTGGCGGCGGGGTCGTCGGCGTCTGAGCCCGTCCACCTGATCACGTACGAACCGGTCGATGCCGGCGTCGCCCTCAGTCTGACCTCGTCGAGGTGAAACGTCCGCGACGTATCGAACTCGTGCGGGTCGAGCCGGAAGAAGCGCTTGTTCGACGAAGTCCACGTTTCGGCGGAGCCGGAGGTCAGAAGCCCGCCATCCGGAGCCGACGTCAGCGTGGACAGATCGATCGTGTAACTGTTCATGCCGGGCCACACGAAGATGTCCTTCGTGGTGGTGGCCCGTGCCTCGTCGAACCCGGGACCTGCACCCCAGAACAGCCGCGCCACCGAGCCCAGACCGACGTCGAACGTCCCGTCGACAGAGAGGCGGTACGTCGCGAACCGGTACTTGTTCGTATCGATCGGCGTCGCGTTGTTCAGGTCGGCGAGCAGCGCGACTGCCGGATCGCCGTTGCCGTTCGGATTGGTGCCGGTCAGCGTGCCCGGTGTAGAGGTCAGGTCGAACGGATTCATCGGCGTGAAATTGATGCTCGTCGGCTGCACGTCCTGCTGCTGCGACATGTCCCAGCCGCCGCTGCCGAAGACGGTTGTCGCATAGTCTTCGCCCGAGGTCATCGACGGATCGGTGATCTGCACGAGCGGCGGATTGTTGATGGTGAATGCTTTCGATGCGGACGAGGAGGAGCAGGAAGATGACGAGGAGCTGCAGACCCTGAACGTATACGCGCCTGGCGGCAGCGCGCCGTACCAGAACGTGTACGGACTTGAGCGTGTGCCGAGCGGCAGCACGGCGCCCGCCGAATCGACGACATCAACGGTCGCCGTTCCACCGGTCCATGTGACCGTCGTGCTAACCGCTCCTTTGGCGGTGTCATTGTCCGCGGGGGTGAGCCGTACCCAGTCGATGAACACCGGCTGGCTGGAGCCCGCGCTGCTCGGCAGGATAGAAAGGGCTCGAACGACGCCGGACGTCCACGCCGTCCCCGCATCGACGCGCTCCGATAGATCCTTCGCCCAGATCTTGAATCCGCTCGCGGTCTGATCGTCCAGGAACCGGCTGCCGTCGTTGCGCCCGGTGACGCCGCTTCCGCACGCGGGATCGACCCACGGGCAGTGGAACCAGCTGACGCGCACCTGCTGGCCGGCGACCGAGGTGCTCAATTTCACGGAGAACTTCTTGTACTTGCTCGTGTCAATCGGAAGGTAGCGCCCGTTGTGCGCGGGACCGACCGGATTGACGACGCCGTAAAAGCCGCTGTACAGCAGCCCGATCGACGCCTGGTTGTCGGTCGTCGTGCCGCCGGCCTGTCCCGGGTGCGCGCTGCCGTTCACGGCGAAGTCCGAGCCCCAATGAAAGAGATCGCTCGGATCGATCGAAAGGTCCTCCGCGTTGCTCATGTCCCACGGATCGTTGAGCACGTCGGTGGCGTAATCCGGACCTGCCCGCAGCGGCGATGCGAACGACGATGTGATCGTGAACCCGCCCTGGGCCTGGAGCGGGTGGAAGTAGAGCGTGCCGATCGCCAGCAGCGCAGCGAATGTGTATATAACGGTCTTGTTCATGTGCTTCATCCGCGAGGGAGCGAGCCGTAACGAGGTGAACTTTCCATTAAGACCGCTCGGAAGAAGCAACAGTCAAGCCAGTGAAAAGCCCTGATCTGGCGAGCGGAAGCCAGAAATTCGAACACGAATTTACACTATAAGAAAGCAGCATGACGAAGTCGTTATGGCTGAGCCGGCTCTTCGGCGCGCGAGTACGCTCGCGCGTCAGCCCGTTCCGGCTGATGCCGATAACCGCTCAGCAGACGAACCTGCCGCGAATCGACGAGGCGGTGCGATGGCTGGGCGCTGTGACGATCGGCGGGCGGACCTGCCACTCGCTGTTCTGCCATCCCGCGTCCGAGGTGTCCTACACGCTGACGGCTCCGCCGCGGTCGCGTGTGGTGACGCGGTGCGCACTCCTGCCCGACGCGTGGGCACACAACACCGGCGGTGTGGACTTCACGGTCGCCGCGACCGTCGAAGGATCGCCGCGGCCGGCCGTTCGCACTGTGCACGTGGCGGCGCGCGATCGGGCGTGGCGCACGATCACCGTCGATCTCGCGAACACGGAGGCGCGGTCCGTCCGGGTTCAGCTCTCGACGTCGGTGCCGGCAGGACGCTCCGACGCGCACGCCTGGGCGGTATTCGGCGAACCGGTCCTCGAATCCCGGCGTCCGATCAAGGAAATGATTCAGCTCGTTCGTCCTGTCGTGAAGGCCGCTTCGCGCGCTGACGTTGCGGCGCTCAAGCAGGCGGTGCGCGCGGTCGTGGCCGATTCGTCTGGATACGCCGAATGGGCGCGGCGGGCCGCGCCGTCGCCGGCCGATCTGGAAGCGATGAGCGCCCGCTCCAGGACGTTCGCGCTGCAGCCGCTGATCAGCGTGATCACGCCGGTTTACAACACCGATCCGCGCTGGCTGCGCGCGGCGATCGAATCGGTGCGCCGCCAGGCGTATGGCAACTGGCAGCTGTGTCTGTGTGACGACGGGTCGACGAGAGCGGACACGCAGGAGGTGCTTCGTCAGTACGCCAGCGACCCGCGGATCGTGGTGACACGGCTGCAGGCCAACAGCGGCATCTCTGCGGCGTCGAATGCGGCGCTGGAGTCGGCGTCGGGCGAGTTCGTCGCCCTGCTCGATCACGACGACGAGATGACACCGGATGCGCTGTTTCATGTGGCGGCGTATCTGAACGAGCATCCGGACGCCCAGTTCATGCATTCGGACGAAGACAAGCTCGATCCCGACGGCTCGCGGTGCGACCCGTTCTTCAAGCCGGACTGGTCGCCCGAGCATTTCCTGAGCGCGATGTACACGTGCCACCTGATGGTGGCGCGTCGCGCGCTGGTGCAGGAGGTGGGAGGATTCCGGCTCGGCTACGAGGGCGCGCAGGACTACGATCTCGCGCTTCGCCTGATCGATCGGACGCAGCCGCACCATATCGCGCGCGTGCTCTACCACTGGCGAAAGATCGCGGAGTCGACCGCGAGCGCGGGCGGCGCGAAACCCTGGGCGCACGACGCGGGCAGAAAGGCGCTCGAAGACTACGCGCGCCGGAATGCGCTCGACGCCGACGTCCAGCCTGGCGGCGTACCCGGACTGTACCGGATGCGCTTCGCGGTGAAGAACGAACCGCTCGTATCGGTGGTGCTGAACGAGCCGGGCGATGCCACCGGGTTCGAACGGTCGGTCAAAACGCTCGCCGAACACACCGGCTACCGCCGCTTCGAAGTGATTCTGATCACCCCCGATGGGCGGCTCCCGCGTGATGTCGCCGCGTGGCTGGACGGGACGCCGTCGCGCGCGATCGCGGCCGCCGACGCCGGCAACGTGTCGCGCCAGTTGAACGCCGCAGCGATGGCGGCGCAGGGCGATCATCTGCTCTTCCTCGGCGGAAGCCTCGAGGCGCACGATGACAGCTGGCTGTCGGCGCTGCTCGAATACTCCCAGCAGCTGGAGGTGGGAGCGGTCGGCGGCAAGCTCGTGTACCCGGATCGCCGCTTGAAGCACATCGGCCTGATCGTCGGCGTAGGCGGCGCCGCCGCACCCGCGTTTCATCGTCATTCGGCAGCGTCGTATGGACACTTCTCGAGCGCCATCGGCGTGAGGAACTATTCGGCCGTCGCGCGTGCCTGCCTGATGACCAGGCGGCGGGTCTTCGAGGAAGCCGGCGGCTTCAACGAGGCGCTCCCGCGTCACTTCAATGACGTCGACTATTGTCTGCGACTCCTGTCGCGGGGATACCGCGCGGTCTTCACGCCGTACGCGTCATTCACCGACGAGGCATCGCCGGTCGCGGCAGAGGGAGAAGCGGAGGAACGCGCGCGCCTGCAGGCGCTGTGGGGCGACAGGCTCGCACGCGATCCGTACTACAACCCCCACTTGAGCCGCGCATCGGCCGACTACGAAGTGAATCTGTAGAACTGAAGACGCAGCGCTACTGTCCGGCGGCGGACCAGCGATCGAAGAGCGCTTCCTTCACTCCCTTCTCGCAGATCGTGTGCGGATACACGACCATCGCCGCCGTCTGCCGGGTTCCGTCAATCTGAATGGGAAACGCCGTGTCGGTCCAGGCGATGCAGCGCCGCGCGCTCACGCTCCATGGCGCGAGGCGATCCTGGTGCCGTTGAAACATGCGGTACGACACCGGCAAGACCATCACCAGCAGCAGGACAGGCACCGCATTCACGGGCCGCCTCCCGCGGACGGCCATCCACATCACCAGCCAGAGCGTCAGGATGGTGGAATGGAAGAAATAGCGCGGACCTGCCGTCAGCGGATGCAGCAGCCCGATCGGCGCGCGGTACACCACCGATGCGACCGTTCCGGCCAGGCAGCCGCCGAGGAGAATGTACGAAAGACGGTCCTCTTTCGGCACGATGAACACGCCGGCGGCGACGAGCGACACGAGGAGCAATCCGGCCGCGAGCGGCGCGGATGCGCCGGGCGCTGTCAGGAATCCGAAGAACCGGCTGATGACGAGCGGCGTCAGACGAAGGTGGAACGCTCCCGCCGAGCTCGTATCGGTCGTCAGCACGCAGTACAGCTGAATCGCGCCGACGGCCGCACCCGCCAGCAAGAGCAGGAGGTCCGGCCGCTTGCGCCGGACGGCGGCATTCACCGCGATGACCGGCAGGATCACCAGGATCGTCGGCGATGAGATTCCGCCGATGACGACGAGCAGATAGCGCCAGGGCGATTGCGGGGCGCCCGACCACAGAAGGGCGACGAAGAGAAGAAGGCTCGTCCACCAGAACGTGTACAACGGCAGCGCAAAGGTTTCCGGATTCGTCGGCAGAAACACGACCGCCGCCGCCATCGCCATGCGGGCAGGCAGAACGGTGGGTGCTCGGGCGATCACGGTGACGCACGCGGCCTCTGCGGCGATGGCGATGGCGGTCGAGACCGCCGGGTAGTGCATGAACGAAATCCACACGGCCAGCCCCGACACGAGCTTCGACGGCACGATCAGATAGCCGGCCCACGGCTGGAAGATGAATCTCCATCCGTGTTCGATCACCAGCGGGACATAGAAGACGCCGTCTTCGTCCCATGCCTCGGGGAATGCGATCTGGCCGGGCCGGCGGGCGGCGATCAATCCGGCGGCTGCGATGAATGTCGCCACCGTGATCAGAAAGGGGGAGATCCCCGCCCAACGGGAGCGCGCAGTTGGAAGAGGCGCGTCGCAAATGGTCATTCGAACTCAGCCTGCCGCTTGTGACGAAACAGACGGTGATGGTACTGTAAGTTCCGCTTCCATCATCCGTCATGAAACCACGCGTCACGTCCACCCCGCTCAGCGGCGTGGTGATTCTCGATTTCCATTCGTTCGACGACGAGCGAGGATTTTTCTTCGAGCCGTGGCACGCGCGAGACTTTGCGGCTGCCGGCCTCGATCTGCAGTTCGTCCAGGAAGGTCACTCGCGGTCGGTGCGCCGCGTGCTTCGCGGCCTGCACTATCAGGACATGACGGCGCCGATGGGAAAGCTGGTCCGCTGCACCGTCGGCAGCATCTTCGACGCCGTCGTCGACCTGCGCGCAGGCTCGCCGACCTGCGGGCAGTGGTTCGCGGTCGAGCTCACGGCGGCCAATCGCCGCCAGCTCTATATCCCGCCCGGCTTCGGCCATGGTTTCCAGGCGCTCAGCGACGTCGCCGAAGTGCAATACAAACAGACGGGTTATTACACGCCGGCGTCGGAAGGGACGATCGCCTGGAACGATCCGGACGTCGGGGTCGAGTGGCCGCTGCCGGATCCGATCGTGTCGGATCGCGACAAGCGCGGAACGCCGCTGCAGGAGTATCTGAAGTCGCCGGCCTTTCCGTAGCCCTAGCTCGCGCGCGATTGAAACAGCCTGCGGACTGCCACGTACAGGTTTCGCAGGCGCCAGAAGATACTCCGCTCCATATTCGCGATCGTGTCTTCGCGTCCGGCCAGCCGAGTCACCGACGCGGCCAGCCGCTTCGCCATCTCGTCGCGCTCCGCGGCCACCGCTTCGGCATCGGCGCGCTGCTCCGCGATGAGGGCGACGGTCTTCGCCCGCTCTTCACGCACGGCCTGTTCGAGCGCGAGGTAGCTGGTTTCGAGCCGCTTCCGCTCCGCCAGATGATCTGCGGCGAGCCGCTCGCGTGCGGCGGCGTCCTCGCCGGCAAGCGCCTTGTGCGCCGCATGCGCCTCGTCGAGCTTCTCCCTGAGGTGATCGCGCATGGCTTCGGCGCCGGCGACGCGCTCCTGGAGCTCGATGGCGTAGCTCCTCGAGGCGCTCGCGCTCGACAGCAGCTCCCAGAATCGCCGCTCGTAGTCGCGCACGATCCGCGGCAGCGGATCGTCTGACCGGCGGTACAAGACCGCCCACGGCGTGACGAACGAGGCATCGAAATCGACGTCGCGGTACAGCGCGTGCTGCGCAAAACGCTCGGCCCAGTAGTCGGGTGGGTGCACGTTGATGTGCGTCGGCTCGCGGTAATCGGACGGAGACGACGAGAAGAGGACGCGCGGCGCGTGCGCGCACATATTCTCGATCGCGCGCTCGGCGTCGCGCGCAGGCATATGCTCGCAGACTTCGATCGTGACGATCAGATCGTAGGTGTCGCCGAACGGCTCGGCGATCGATCCCTGGCGGCAGTACGGCTGGACCGACGGGTGCGCCTGCTCGATCGCGTACGACGAGATGTCGATGCCGTACGCTTCGACGCCGCGCTCGCGGAGTGCTTCGACCAGGAGCCCGTAGGCGCAGCCCGCATCGAGGACCTTCTTCGGGGCGAGCTCGGCGACGATCCGGTCCGCAATCTGTCCGAAGAACCCCAGCCAGTGCTCGTCGCGCGCGTAGGGTCTTCCACAGCAGTTCTGATAGTAGAACGCGTCGAACGACCGGTCGCCGACCGCCGGACCTTCAGCGGCCAACCTTCTCCCCTACGATCAGGAACTGCTTGCCGACGGCCGGCCACAGAAACGGCAGCCGCAGATACGCGAGCAGAAAGGCGACCGGCGGAGCAAAGCCCTGCGACATGGAATAGGGGAGGAAGCGCGGCGTCGCGCGCGCGATGCGAAACCCGACGAGCTCGAGGAGCTCGGTCATCGATCGGTCGGTCAGCGGAAGGTAGTGATCCCAAAAGTCCCAGTACGCGCCGTGGAGAAACCGGATGTTCGGCCCGACGCAGATCAGGCGTCCACCGGGCTTCAGACAGCGCAAGGCCTCGGCGATCGTCTGTCGAAGCGCGTCCTTCGTCGGCAGGTGCTCGAAGAAGTTGCTCGTGAACACGACGTCGAGCGTGTTGTCGGGCAGCGGCCAGGCCTGCGAGCAGTCCTGCTTGAAGAAGGTGACGGTCGCGGGGAGCTGGCGTTCAGACTCGGGATTCAGATCCATCCCGTACTTGGTGCGCGCGTCGATGTGCGTGATGAACTCGCCCCAGCCGCAGCCGAGATCGAGGACGGCGCCCTCGCGCGGCACGTACATCTGGAAAAAATCGCGCGTGAGCACCTGCCAGACGCGCTTGCGATAGCCCGCCATCCGCTCGAACCGCAGACGGTATTCGCGCTCGAGATCGTCGTAGGCGGCAGACTGCGTCATATGATGGGAGCGCGCGGCTCCCGGAATCTATCGTGGAGACGCGCTCGTGTCAAAGGGGCGTCGTCACCTTCCTCATGACCGTCGTGATCGTCAATTTCAACAGCGGCGGGCATCTGCGGTCGTGCCTCGATGCCGTTGCCGCGTGTGTGCCGGACGCGCGCGTCCTGATTATCGACAACGCGTCCACCGATCGCAGCGACGACGTCGACCACCGTCCCGGTGTCGTCGTCCAGCGCAACGCCGACAATCGCGGCTTCGCGCGGGCCGTGAATCAGGCGCTCGGGATGACGGCCGCCGACGATGTGCTCCTGCTCAATCCGGACTGCCGCCTGAGCGCGGGAGTCGTCGAACGCCTGACACTCGAGCTCGAGCGGCATGCCGAATGCGCGATTGCGGCGCCGGAGGTTCTCAACGAGGACGGCTCCGTTCAAGGCAACGCCCGGGGCGATCCCGACATGCTTACGGGGCTTTTCGGACGATCCACACTGCTCACGAAGCTTCTGCCGTCGTCTCGATTGGCCAGGCGGAACGTGCACCGCGACGCGCCGGCTGACACCAGCCGCGAGGTCGACTGGGTGTCGGGCGCCTGCATGCTGATGCGGCGCGGCGCTGTCGAGGCGGTTGGCGGATTCGACGAGCGGTACTTCCTCTATTGGGAGGATGCCGATCTCTGCCGGCGGCTGCGCGCGCGAGGCTGCACGATCCGCCATGTGCCGACGGTTCATGTCGTGCACGCCGGCGGCGGATCCAGCCGCGCCGCCTCGGCGCTCGCGCTGCGCGAATTCCATCGCAGCGCGTATCTCTATTACACGACGCACGTGGGACGCTCAGCGTTGAAGCGGGCTCTTGCGAAAACGCTCCTGGGCGCGCGGTATCTCTGGAAGAGGGCGGGGGGGCGTTGACCGGGGCAGGCAGGGCGGGCGGGCGGGGAACTACAACAGAGTGAGCTCGATGTATCGATGCAGCTGGTTCGTGCGATCTGCGTGGGCGACGACTTCGAGCGCGTTGCCGAACGCGGTCAATGTTTCGCTGAGCGCGCGGTCGTCGTGCGCGCTGCTCGGCAGCATCATGCCGGTGACCGTGATCACGCGCTGTTTCAGCAGTTCCTGCATCAGGAGCGTCCGTTTCAACTGACGCCGCAGCGGGTCCGCCTCGCGGAACACGAACTGCATCCGGAAGGGCGGGCCGGTACACACGCCCGCGACGCCGTGCTGCCGGCACACCTCGTGAATGCCTGAGCGCAGGGCTTCGCCGTACCTCCACACACGATCGGCCACCGGCTCGGCACGATAGATCCCAATCGCCGCCTGCGCCGCGGCGAGCGAATAGACCTCGCCGCGGAAGGTCGGACAGAAATGCGTCTTGTGAAAATGCTCGAGGAAGATCCGATACGGACCGATCAGCGCAGAGAGCGGCATGCCTGACGCCAGCGCTTTGCCGAGGCACGTGAGATCGGGCGTGACGCCGGTGGCGTTCTGCACGCTCCCGTGCCGATAGCGGAAGCCCGTGATGATTTCGTCGAAAATGAGGAGCGCCTTCGCCTTCCGCGCCGCATCGGCCAGCGTCTGAAGATACGACGCGTCGGCTTCTCCGCCGAGCCCCGACTCCTCGTCGATCAGCGGACCGGCCGGCTCAATCATCACCGCCGCGAGGTCGTCCTTGCAGCGGTCGTACAGCGAAAAGAAATCGGCGAGATCGTTGAACCGGAACTTGTAGAGACCGCGCTCCGGCCGCTCCGGGATGCCGCACTCTTCGAAGGGAAAGTAGTCGAGTGCAAAATCCTGCCAGCCGTGGAACCCGCACGACAGGATGATCGTCTTTCGCGTGACAACGCGCGCGAGGCGTGCGGCGATGGTGCAGACGTCCGAGCCGTTCTTGCCGAAGACGACCATGTCGTTGCCGGGAAACTCGTCGAGGAGCATCCGGCTCACGTCCATTTCGATCGGGTGCGGGAAGGGCAGGAGCGAGCCGCTGTCGAGCGTCGCGGCGATTGCCGCCTGAATGCGGTCGTCGGCGTGGCCGAGAATGGTGCTGCCCCATCCCATCGTGTAGTCGAGGAACTCATGACCTTCGGCATCCCAGACGCGGCAGCCCTTGCCGCGCGCGATGAACAGCGGATACGGCCGTCCGTCGGCGCTGTGAGCGATGCTCGTGAGCGGGTTGTAATACCAGGGGTTGTGCTTGCGCGACAGCTCCGCCAGCCGCACCGACTCGGTCATGCGGGCTCGATGGACGACGGCGTCGAATGTCCAGGGGGTGACGCCTCGCTCGGCAAACGCGGCGACGCCGTGGTGGATCAGTTCCACTCGCACACGGTGTGTTCCGGCGCGGTCGTCGGCGCGGAACGCGAAGTGCCACACTGCCTGCTGGTCTGGAAGGACCTCCGGCTGCGGCAGCGGCAGAACGGCCAGCAACGTGTCGTCCACAGACACATGCGCTGCGACTTCCCCTGTCCGCCATGTGAATGTCCCGCTGTTGCGCATCGTCATGCGCGCACCGTAGGTGACCGACGTGTTCATCGGCGCCGACAGCGAGTGATCGAGATAATCCACCCCATAGACGGGGCGGGCCGCCGGCGTCAGGGCCGCAGACGTTCGCCGCGGCGAAGCCGAACGGACGGCGCCAATGGTTGTGGCCGCCGCGCCGTGCAGCTGCGAGGCCGGTGCGGTCGAGCCGCGCAGGACTCCGTCGCGGAGCAGACGCCCAATCGCCGCCATCAGGCCGGCCGGTTCGCTTCCGGCAACGTGCAGTGCGCAGGTATGAAAAATCGTCGTGCCGCCCGAGCCATCAGGATGGAGCGGCAACAGGCAGAACGCGAGAGCAAGAGCGCCCGGCCGTTCCGGCGCGGAGAACTCGAACACGAGCGGCGAGACTTCGCCGGGACACACGGTGTTGCGCAGCGGCACCACCGATTCGAGCTCGCCGTCGTGCAGGACGCCGATTCCCACGGCGCCGGTGAGATCCGGCGTGTGCTGAGAGGCCATCCATCGCTCGCGCCCGGTGTTCTGGACGAGAAATCTCGCGATGCCCGTCTGGCCGGCATCGAGGCTCGCCGGTACGTCGCTCGTCATGACGAGCACACGGTGCGATCCGTCGACGATCCGTCCGGGCCGCGTGTCTGACGGGCCGGGGTGCTGCGCGCTGCTTCGCAGGATCTGCATCCGGTCGTGGATGCGCGTCAGCGCAGACGGAATCGAGAGGCCTTGCGGACACTCGCAGGTGCGCTCCGTGCAGCTGTCGCAGGTGAGCAGCGTCTGCGGGTGCAGGTCGAAGTAGTTCTCCGTCGGGTTCGCCATGCTCGTCTCGTTGCGCGACGTCCAGATGTAGGCGTCGCGGAACATCGCCGGAATGGCGAGCGACCGGCTGCATGTCGTGTCGCAGGCGCCGCAGCGGCTGCAGAGCGAGGTGCGCATCGGCTCGACCGCGCGCGCGATCCGGGCACGGGTCTCGACAGACACGACGATCGGCGTCTCGCCGGCGCTCGCGTTTTCCTCGGCCTCCTCCGGAGACGCGCTGCCCGGAACCACCGAGCACACGCCAGGCTCCTGCAGGATCAGCCGCAGGACATCCGGAGGGTGAAGCGGCTCCGCGCCCGTCGCGTACCAGTCGTGCGGCGGCAGCGCCTTCCCCCGGCACAAGAGTCCGCCCGCAAACGGCTTCATGATCAACAGGCTCACGCCGCGCGCCGCCGCCAGGGGGAAAATCCGCTCGCGGTACTCGGCGAGATCCTCGTAGCCCCGGCCGATCCGGTTGCGCGCGAACTGATGCGACTGCTGATGGAACCCGAGCGGGTTCCAGGCGAGCATGATCGCGTCGAAGGCGCCCGATTCGATCAGCCGCTCGACGTAGTCGGCCGGCGCGTGCGTCGAACAGTAAATCCCGCCCAGACGCTCTTCGCGTTTGCGGGCCTGCAGGTAGTCGATCATGCCTCCGGCGCCCCAGACGTTCTCGCCCCGCCACTCGAGATCTTCGATGCCGCTGATTCCGTACATCGCGAGATGCGGCGTGCCGTAGACGCGGCAGGTGTTCTCGAAGAACGGCGGCAGATTCTCGAGCCGGTCGGGTCCGGCCGACAGCACCATCACGTCGCGTCCCGATTCGTCGATCGCCCGCCGGATCCAGGGATCGATGCCGCCGTAATCGGGCGCGGTATGCACCCAGTTGATGCCGCGATCGAATGCGTGGACGAGCGTCGCAACCGCCTGCCGCTCGGGCACCATCTGCAGCTGTGCCGTGCCGGCGCCGACGACGCTCAGGGCGATGTTCGTACGGCCGACGGGCCGGCTCTCCATGATGGCGAGGCGGTCAGAAGTGGCGAGTGGTGAAGAAGGCCGGAACGTCCGGGTGCCGATCGGCCAGGAACGAGCAGCGGCGGCACATCTCGGGCGGATCGTGTCGGAGGATTCGCTGTCGAAGCTCGGTGAACTTCGGCCCCAGCCAGATCAGATCGAGCGGTGCCGCATCGGATACTTCACCGTACGGCGCCTCGCCGTGCGAGAACGGGCAGGGCAGCACGTGGCCGCCGGGTCCCACCGAGATGTGGAAGAACGGATACGGGCAGTAGGGTGTCGCCGCAAACGGATCGCCGATGTCAGAGGCGGCGTGCGGGCCGCCGCCCGCCAGGTCGAACGGCAGCGGATGGTATTCGACCTTCAGCCCCGTCTCGGCCGCGGCGGCCAGCGCTTCTTCGAGCCAATAGTTCGAGAGCGCCTTTGTGAGCTGAAGCGACTCACGCTCCATGCCGAGCCCCTCGAAGGCGACGATGTGCCGGAAATTCAGCGCATCGGCGCCGAGGCGCGCCGCCAGCCGCACGAGATCCGGCATCTCGTGCACGTTGCGCTGCATCATCACCATGTCGAAGCGCACCCGAGGCGTCGGCCGGCCGGCGGCGTCGCGGCGGGCCACGAGCCGCTCCACGTTGGAGACGAGCCTGTCGAAATCTCCGTCACGCCGGATGGCCTGATAGGTGGCGCGGGTGGCGCCGTCCACCGACACGCACACCTGCGTGACCCCGCACGCGATCATCGCGTCGCTCTTCTCGTCGTCGATGAGAAGACCGTTGGTGAAGAGATTCACGTGAGGGACCGCGTACTCGCCGGCGATGCGAAGAATCCCGACGAAGTGCGGCGACATGAGCGGCTCGTTGCCGAGCGACAGACTCAGCCGGTACGCGTGCGGCAGCACGCTGGCGGCGATGCGCGAAAAGTCGCCTGGAGACAGATGAACCGTGCGCGCCTTCCGCGTCGATTCAAAGCTGTGGTAGCACATCACGCATCTGATGTTGCAGCGGTTCGTGATGTCGAGCTCGAGATGAAGAAACCGGCGGCCGCCTGTGAACAGGCCGAGCGGCGCGGCGGCTGCCTGGAGATCGTCGAGCGAACGGCAGGCGGTGAGACTCCCGGCGACCGCGTCGGACAGGGCGGATGCGATCGCCATGCGTCCGGCACTTGTAGCACACGCGACTTCCGACGTCCAATTGCCGGCGACGCTCGACGGTCCGTATACTCACCCGCAGGATCGTGAAGACGATTGCCGTGACGATCGGGGAGGCCGCGGGCGATCAGGTGGACGACCGTGCGGAGCTCGTTCGGGAGCGCGATGCGGCGCGTGCGGCCGCCGCGGACGAGCGGGAGCGGAATATCTCGGCCATGCAGCAGTGCGATCGTCTGGCCGCGGAACTGCTCGCGTGGAAGCGGCGTCACGGGGAAGCCGAGGCGCGCGCCGCGTACGCCACCGAAACGATCAGGCATATGGAACGCAGCCTGTTCTGGCGGGCGCGGCTGATCTGCCTGCGCGTCAGGTCTTCGTTCAGGTTTTGGGGAAGCGGACGATCGTCGAATTGAAGTCGCGCGCGGCGACGTCCTCGAGGACGAACCGGAAACGGTGCACTTCGACGCCGTGCTCCGAGCAGATCGTGCAGAGTCGATCGACCTTGTCGCGCGGCAGGTCGCGGATACTGATGACGAGCGCCGAGGCCTGCAGCTTTCGCAGCATCTCGCCAAGCTGATCCACCGAGCCGTAAACCGGCAGTCCTTCGACCTGCAGCTTCCGCTTTCGCGGGTCATCGTCGATGAAGCCGATCGGCGTCAGATCCATGCTGCGGTTCTGCAGCAGTTCATGGACGACGAGCGCACCACCGCGGCCCGAGCCGTAGATGAGGGCGGTCCGGCCCGTCGCGCGCCGCTTACGGACGTACTCGTCGAGAATGCCGAGCGCCAGACGGACGGCGATGAGCAGGGCAGGCGCCAGAAACGCATCGAAGACGAAGACTTTGCGCGAATAGCCCTCGAACGCCTGCTGGGTCAGGTAAAGGACCGTGATGACCGATGCCGCCACACCGGTGATGGTGCCGCGCACGATGACGACGACCTCGGCGCCGCCGACGCCGCGCCAGACCTGCTGGTACTTGCCCGTCAGCCACAGCGCGGCCAGCTGGATACCGACGACGAGCGGCAGGACCCGCGTGAAGTACGGCAGAAACTGCATGCGCTCGGGTCCGGGGAAGCGGATCAGGAAGGCGAAGTAGAACGCAAGACCGACCACCACCCCGTCGACTGCGACCTCATAGATGCGGTACTGATTGGTCACTTCGGACGGCAGCGGCGCCTGCGCGGCGTCGACCTGGTCCCGTTCGTTCTCGATCTGCGCGAGATAGAACGCCACGGCGCCGAGGAGCGCGACGTAGGCGGCCGCGTAGCCGGTCGCAATCGTCACGTCGAGCTGCTCGAGACAGATCGCGACGGCGCCGCCAAGCGCCGCCAGCAGATAGAGCACGAGCACGGCACGCCGCTCGCCGATGCCGAGCGCGACAAGACGGTGCGAGATGTGATCGCGCCCGCCCGAAAATGCCGAGCGTCCGCCGATGCGGCGCATGAGGGTGACGAACGTGGTGTCGAGGATCGGAATCAGGAGGATGAGGACCGGGATCGATGCGACGGGAACCAAGTGGATGTTGATGCCGGGCGTCGCCATCAGCGCCGCGCCGGCGATGAACGAGCCGAGCAGGTAGCTGCCGGCATCGCCCATGAAGATCGAAGCCGGCTGGAAGTTGTAAATCAGGAACCCGCCGCAGGCGCCGACGAGCGCCGCCATCCCCGCAGCGAGCGGCACGAGCGTCGCTCCGTTGCCGGTGATCAGGAGCAGGACGAAGAAGATGCCCGCAATGCCGGCGACGCCGCCGGCAAGACCGTCCATGTTGTCGAGAAGGTTGAAGGCGTTCGTGATGCCGACGATCCAGAAGAGCTCGAGCATCAGATCGAACACCGGCCAGCCGAAAATCCTGACCGGCGGAATGAGCCAGAGGAGCAGCGCGGCTCCGATCACCTGCGCAATGAGCTTCGGGACCGGACCGATCGGCCGCAGATCGTCGGCGAAGCCGACAATGACCATCAGCAGCGACGTCGCCGCGAGCGGCCAGATGGCGCGCAGCGATCCGGCGGCCACAAGCCCGCCGAAGAGCGCCAGCGCGATCGCAAGGCCTCCCAGGTGGGGAACCGGCTGACGATGCCATCGATCGACCGCCGGCTGTGCATAGGCGCCGGTCGATCGCGCCGCCGCACGGACCACGGGCACGAGCGCCGCGCTAAGTCCAAACCCGGTCGCGAGGGCAATCAGAACTGCAGGAGGGAACAACGGGAGGAATGGTAAACCGGAAACTTGAAAGCCAGAACCTAAAAGTCGCGCCTACGATGGCGCCCTCACCTTATGACTCCTTCGACAGGACTACTCGCAGATGCGTACATTTTACGCGGTATGCGTCCGGCGCCGTACGCCAGACGGCCCGCCTGCACCGCGAGCTTCATCGCTTCGGCCATCGCGGCGGGATCCTCCGCGCCGGCGATGGCCGTGTTCATCAACACGCCGTCCGCGCCGAGCTCCATCGCCAGCGCCGCGTCGGACGCGGTGCCAACGCCCGCATCGACGATGAGCGGCACGCGGACCGCTTCGCGGATGATCCGGATGTTGTTGACGTTCTGAATGCCGAGGCCGGATCCGATCGGTGCGCCGAGCGGCATGACCGCGGCCGCGCCGGCATCTTCCAGTTTCCGGCACACCACCACGTCGTCGGTGGTGTACGGCAGCACCACGAACCCCTCCTTGACCAGTGCGTGCGTCGCCTTCACGAGTTCGTCGTTGTCGGGGTAGAGCGTCCGCTCGTCGCCGATGACTTCGAGCTTCACCCAGTTCGACAGCCCCGCCTCGCGCCCGAGCCGCGCCGTGCGGATTGCCTCGTCTGCCGTGTAGCAGCCGGCCGTGTTCGGCAGCAGGAAATACTTCGAACGGTCGATATGGTCGAGCAGCGATTCCTTCGATCGGTCGGAAATATTCACGCGCCGGACGGCCACGGTGACCATGTCGGCGCCCGAGGCTTCGTGCGCCTTCACCATGACGGCCGGCGACGGGTACTTGCCGGTTCCGACGATGAGGCGTGAGCGGAAGGTCTTACCTGCGATAGTCAGAGTGTCCATGGCCGAAGGCGCTCCCTCCTCCTACGAAGTTGACGATTTCCACGGTGTCGCCGTCCTGGATCATCGTGGCGTCGAACGCCGTTCGTTTGAGGACCATGAGATTGTGCTCGACGGCCACGCGGCGTGCGTCGATGCCGAGTCTGTCGAGGAGATCCTGGATCGTGGCGGGACCGGATGTCTCGTACGGATCGCCGTTCAAGGTAATTTTCAACGAAGGGTCATTTCGCTTCACGCAGGGCCAGAACGAACGCGCCAACCGGCAGCTCGGCCTGCATCTTCACCGGCAGGCGCCGCGCATCGGTGGTGACCCACAACGCGATGTCGCGCCAGACGGGCTGGCCATCGGGATCTTTGATCGACAGGGTCATCTTCCACGCGTTGAAGCGGCCGAGCGGGACGTTCACGGTTTCGGGCGGTGCGACCACGACCGCGGTCGTGAAGAGCGATCCGCTGTCGGCGACGGGCACGGTGATGCGGTCGCCCGGATGCAGCGTCCGCGCCCGGATCGCGTATAACGCGGCGAGCCCGTCCTGCGTCTGCGGCGGCACCGCATATTCCGTGTTGAGCGTCGTGTCTGTCTTCTGTTCAAACAGCACATGCGACTTCGCGCGGTCGAAGCGCGTCGTCGACAGGCGGTGCTTGGTTCGTTCCTCGGCGTAAAAGGATCCGCGCTGCGACAGCAGACTGGCCGTGTCGAGCAGCGTGTCCATCTTGTAATAGAGCGGATACAGGCGCGCCACGAGCGGTATGGGCCGCCCCTCGACGACCATATAGTAGGCAGTGGATCCGAGCGACGATTTTCGCTCGACCACCGTCGTGGTCGCCGTGCCGGCGACGATGAACTGCGACCAGGAGACGTCGTAGCTGAGCGTTTCGCCGACTTTGAAGGGGGCAGCGGCATCGGCACGCTCGGGTGCCGCGCCTGCGCGCGCCGGCGGCACGGGCGCCCGCGGCTTCGCGGCTTGCGCCTTCGAGTCCGCGGCTTCCGGCGTGCGCCCGGTCGCCGATGTTGTCAGCGTGGCCGCCGAGACGAGCGCCGCGAGACCGAGCGCGGCCTTCAAAACTGCCCGCATTCAAACTATTGTAGCGGCGGATGGTACACTTTGCGGTCATCCAGAACGCCCGACCTGACGGCCGGGCCTACGAACTAGAACGATGCCCGATCTGCCCGTCACGCCGTCGCGTTAGCGGAGACGGAAAGGTCCGGACCTACGCTCAAAGGAATCCTTTTCGATCATGTCCCAGGTGTCTGCATCAGCCGATCTCGGCGTGTCCGGGTTCACGTTTGCCGACCTGCATGCGCCGGAGCGCCTCGCGTCGTTGTACGAACGGTTCTGCGAAGAAGTTCAGGCGGCCGACCCGGGGTTCTGGAGCGAGTGGGACGCCTACCGCCGATCGCCGGATGAGCCGCGCGCGCCGCTGGCGCTCTCCAATCTCCTCATCGGCATGGCGCCCCACGTCAGCCGCTTCGTTCAGCGGCTGTTTCAGGTGGGAGCCGACGCGGGCACCGTGGAAGAACGCACGCGCGCGCAGGACGATCTCTTCCGCTTCAAGGTGGACTTCGTGCGCCGCCGCGCGCTGCCGCTCCTCAAAGGCGGTGCCGTCGCGGCATCTCCAGCCGACGAGGCGGCCGTCGCCGGTCTGCTGCGGCAGCCGGATCCCGAGCTGGCCATCGCCCGCGCCGGCTGCGCGCTGCTCGATCGCGAAAAAGGCGGCGAGCAGTCGGACGACCTTCGCGCCGCCGTCGATGCGCTGAAACGCTGGTGCGCGGCGCACCTGCACGATCGCGCCTGCCGGCCGTGGGTGATCTTCCGCTTCCCCGAAACGCTCGATTACTGGCACCTCGTCGACGTCCAGCGGAAGGGCGAGCCGGCGCCGGCGACCATGTTCGGGCCGGATGATCGCCTGCGCCGCCGCGACGGATTCAAGCTGACCGACGCGCGGATGCGGCCGCGGGAAATTCTCAGTGAAATCCACTACTGCGTCCTCTGCCACGAACGCGACAAGGACTCCTGTTCGAAAGGTCTGTTCGAGACCGGGAAGGGGAATCCTGCCGAGCCGCGCAAACTCTCGGTGAATCCGCTGGGAATCGAGCTGAACGGCTGTCCGCTCGACGAGAAGATCTCCGAGATGCACACGCTGCGCAAGGCGGGCGACGCCATCGGCGCGCTCGCGCTCGTCGCGCTCGACAACCCGATGTGTCCCGGCACGGGCCATCGCATCTGCAACGACTGCATGAAGTCGTGCATCTATCAGAAGCAGGAGCCGGTGAACATCCCGCAAATCGAGACGGGCGTGCTCACCGATGTGCTCGCGCTGCCCTGGGGCGTCGAGATCTACGGCCTGCTCACGCGGTGGAATCCGCTCAACGTCAAACGGCCGTATGCGCTCCCCTACAACGGCCGCAACGTGCTCGTCGTCGGCCTCGGGCCTGCGGGCTATACGCTCGCGCATTATCTGGTCAACGAGGGTTTCGGCGTGGTCGGCATCGACGGCCTGAAGATCGAGCCGCTGCCCGACGATCTCGTCGGAACCGATCGCGAGCCGCCACGGCCGGTGCGCGACTGGAACGACGTGTACCGGCCGCTCGACGAGCGCGTGCTCGAAGGGTTCGGAGGCGTTTCTGAGTACGGCATTACGGTCCGCTGGGACAAGAATTTCCTGACGCTCCTGCATCTCACGCTCGCGAGGCGCCGCGGTCTGCAGATGTACGGCGGCATCCGGTTCGGCGGCACGCTGCCGATCGAAGACGCATGGACCCTCGGCTTCGATCACGTGGCGATTGCCACAGGTGCGGGCCGGCCGACGATCATCGACATCAAGAACAACCTGATTCGCGGGATCAGGAAGGCGAGCGACTTCCTGATGGCGCTGCAGCTGACCGGCGCGTTCAAGCGCGAAGCGCTGCCGAACCTGCAGATGCGTCTTCCGGCGGTCGTCATCGGCGGCGGCTTGACCGCGATCGATACGGCCACGGAGCTGATGGCCTATTACCCGCTGCAGGTGGAGAAGACGCTCCGGCAGTACGACACGCTGTCGGCCGAAGTCGGCGAGGCGACCGTGCGGCGCTACTACGATCCCGAGGAGCTGGAGCTCCTCGACGAGTACCGGCAGCACGGGGCAGCCATCCGCGCCGAGCGCGCGCGCGCGGAGAAGGCAGGCGAGCCGCCGAATTTCATTCCGCTCGTGCGATCGTGGGGCGGCGTCACGATCGCCTATCGGAAACGGATGGTCGATTCACCCGCTTACCGCCTCAACCACGAAGAGGTGATCAAGGCGCTCGAAGAGGGGATCGGCTTTGCGGAGAACCTGAATCCCGTCGAAGCCGTCCCCGACGATCGCGGCGCGGTGATGGCGCTCATTTTTCGGCGCGAGGCCGAGAGTCTACGCTCGAGGCCGAGCGGCAGCGAAGCGGCGAAAGCGAGCGGGGGTGGGGCCCCGCGAGAACTGAACAATGACGACGGTCTGGTGACCCTACCCGCCAGGTCCATACTCGTCGCCGCGGGAACTTCTCCCAATATCACCTGCGAGAAGGAAGCGCCGAATACCTTCCAGCTCGACTCCAAGAAGAAGTTTTTCCAGCCCTACAGCGTGACTATCAGGCGGTCTGATAGCGGCGCCGCAGGGCTGCCGGCTCGAGCCGGAAGCGACGATCCTGGATTCGACGAACGTGAGTTCGTTCTCACGCCGGACCCGAACGGCTTCTTCACCTCGTACGCGCGCGGCAGGCGTCTCGTCACGTATTACGGCGACAACCATCCGCGCTATGCCGGCAACGTCGTGAAGGCGATGGCTTCGGCGAAGGATGGATATCCGAAGATCGTCGAGCTGTTCGCCGACGATCTCGCCAGGCTGGACGCATCGGCGCAGCCCGAGCGCGATCGCGCGTGGCAGGCGCTCGTCGAGAGACTCGACGCCGACCTCCTCGCGCGGGTCGAGGATGTGGTGCGCCTCACGCCGACGATCGTCGAAGTGATCGTCAAGGCGCCGGCCGCCGCGCGGCACTTTCATCCGGGACAGTTCTACCGGCTGCAGAACTACGAGTCGCACGCGCGCCGTATCGACGGCGTGCCGCTGCTGATGGAAGGCATCGCCTTGACCGGCGCCTGGGTCGACAAAGAGCGCGGGCTGCTGTCGCTCATCGCGCTGGAGCTCGGCGTGTCGAGCCGGCTGGTCGCCTCACTGAGAAAGGGAGAGCCGGTCGTCGTCATGGGGCCGACCGGCGCCCCGACGGAGATTCCGGAGAACCAGAACGTCCTGCTGCTCGGCGGCGGACTCGGCAACGCGGTCCTCTTTTCGATCGCCAAGGCGATGCGCGCGGCGGGCAACAAGGTGATCTACTTCGCCGGCTACAAGCGCGGCGAAGACCTGTTCAAGCGCGAGGATATCGAAGCCGCCACCGATCAGGTGATCTGGAGCACCGACACGGGGAATGCCGTCGACCCGGGCCGTCCCCAGGACGCGCACTTCCGCGGGAACATCGTGCAGGCGATGCTGGCGTATCAGGCTGGAGAGCTCGGCACGCCGCTCGTTCCGCTGGAGACGGTTGATCGGATCATCGCGATTGGATCAGACCGGATGATGGCGGCGGTGAAGGCGGCGCGCCACGGCGCACTCGCGCCCTTTCTCAAGCCGGATCATGTCGGCATCGCGAGCATCAACTCGCCGATGCAGTGCATGATGAAAGAGGTCTGCGCGCAGTGCCTGCAGAAGCATGTCGATCCCGCCACCGGGCGTGAAACGATCATCTTCTCGTGCTTCAATCAGGATCAGGAGATGGACCGCGTCGATTTCCCGAACCTCGCCGCGAGGCTTCGGCAGAACACGGTGCAGGAGAAGTTGTCGAGCCTGTGGTTCGAACGGCTCACGGCACGCGAGCCCGTGCAGCAGGTGTGAGAAGCGCCGGCGCTATGCGACTCGCCAGCCGTCGCCGCGGAGCGAGTTCATCAGCTTGACCGATCGCTCGATCAGCTCTGAGGGCTCGTCGACTTCTTCGATCGATTCCTGACCGTCCGGGTGGGTGATGACGAGGCGATAGCGGCCGGCCGAACGATCGCGATTGATCTCGTACCGCAGCTTCTGCCCGTCCTTGTCGAAGAACCAGACCACAGCATAAACAGCATACAACAAAGCCACCAGGTCGTCTGCCCATCCCGGCACGGATCTGTCGGATGTGCTCCGTCATGGAACGCGGCCATGTCGCGTTCTTGAACAATCGGGACGGTGGATTTGCTGATTTGGTGATCTGGTGATCCGGTGACCTATCTACGATTTGGGTCGGTGCGTGGGCCGGGTTCTTTGGACGCGGCGTATTGGCATCTAGGATTGGAGATCGTCATCGCCGGCGGCGTACACGGCGGCGCCGAGGAGGGCGACGCGCGGGTTGAGAATGATGTGCACGGGCATCGCGCGGAGGAGCTCTTCGAACGGCGCCTTGGCGTGGAATGCGCGCATGAAGCGGCCGTCGGTCATCGCCGGCATGATCTTCGGCGCGATGCCGCCGCCGACGAAGAGTCCGCCGGTGGAGACGGCGCGCAGCGCCAGATTACCCGCTTCGGCGCCGTAGGCGTCCACGAACAGCTCGAGGGCGTCGACGCACGAAGGACAACGCCGTTCCAGGGCGGCCGCCGATACGACGGCCGCAGCATCGCCCGACTCGCGCGACGCGAGCGCCAGGCAGGTCGTCTCCTTGTGCGTGTGACGATGCAGGTTCAACAGACCGTTGCCCGACACGACGCGCTCGACGGAAGCGCGGCCGAACCATTCAGTGAGGTCGCGGAGCAGCGCGATCTCGCGGTCGTTGCGCGCGGGGAAGTCAGCATGGCCCCCTTCGGAAGGCGAGGGGATGAATCGGCCGCCGACGTTGTGCAGCAGCGCCTCGCCGAGGCCCGTTCCGGCCGCAAGGAGCGCCATGTTGCCCCCGCGGATCGGTTCGCCGTCCTGGAGAACGAACACTTCATCACGAGTCAACACGGGCACGCCGTAGGCCATCGCCTGCAGATCGTTCAGCAGCGCGACGCGATCGATCTCGAGCGCTGCGGCCACCGCCCTGGCTTCGACGCGCCACGGCACGTTCGTCAGTTCGGCGGCGTCGGCGATGACGGGTCCCGCGACGCCGAAGCATGCGCTCCGCAGGCGGACACCGTTGAACGCCGCGTCACGCGTGAAGGCCGCAATGATGTCCGGCAGGCTGGAGTAATCGAGCGTATGGAATTCGCGGACGACGACGGGACGGGGCCGCCGCGTATCCGGCTCGAAGAGTCCGAGCAGCGTTTTTGTCCCGCCAATGTCGCCGGCAAGAAACATCGGTGATATTATGGCGCGTCAGTCACGCGCTCCACGCTGCTGAAGCGGAGGCTGTGTGCCCTCGAGCCCCGACCCGCAGGGTTCTCTTCCACTCGCCGGACATCTGGTCGTCTTCACCGGGAAACTGAGTCTGCTCGGACGCAAAGACGCGCGCGCGGTCGTGACGCGCCTCGGAGGCACCACCGCCGACGACGTGAATGCGAAGACGACGATGGTCGTCGTCGGCGACGAGGGCTTTGGCCAGGCGGCCGACCGCGACAAGAGCAACAAGCTCAAGCGTGCGGAAGAGCTGATTGCCCAGGGGACGGCGTCGATCGAGATCGTCGGTGAAGACGCGTTCTGTGCCCTCGCCGGGCTGCCCAGCCGGGAGCGGCTCAAACAGCAGTACCACTCGCTGCGGGATCTGCTCGCGCGCTACCGTGCGCTGCGGGAGGATCACCTGCGGTATCTCGTGAAGTGCGCCGTTCTGCGCCCCGCGCTGCGCACGAACGCCGATACGTTTTTCGCGTTTCAGGACCTCGCGCTCATCAGGCACGTCAACGAGGAGCTCGAGGCGGGCCGCTCGTTCCGGAGCGTCGCGCAGTCGCTCGTCGCCTCACGCGATGGTCAGCTGGCGCTCGACTTCCGGCTCGACGTGGCGCCGGCGCGGATCTTCACCCTGAGTCCGCGGACCGACCATGCTGCCGGCATCCATCGATCGGCCGCTGCCGCTGCGGCCGCGAAAGCCGTTGCCTCGCGCGACGCGGCGCTTGCCGAAGACTACTTCCGCGCCGCCTCGCTCCTCGACGACGGCACCGACGACGGCCGGCTCGAAGAAGCGGCGGCGGCGTATCGCAGGGCGCTCGAGCTCGATCCGTATCTGGTGGCGGCGCTGATCAACCTCGCGAACATTCATTACAGCCGCGACGAGCTCGCGGAGGCCCAGGCGCTGTACGAACGCGCCATCGGTCTCGAGTCGGACTTCTTCGAGGCGCACTTCAACCTCGGCAATATCTATCACGATCTCGGACGCTTCAACGAAGCGCAGGAGTGCTACCGCGAAGCGTTGCGGCTCAATCCGCGCTACGCCGACGCGCACTTCTATCTGGCGGTCACGTTCGAGAAGATGGGCCAGTCCGCCGACGCGCGCCCGCATTGGCGCGCCTACCGTCAGCTCGCGCCGAACGGCGAATGGGTGGAGCTGGCGCGCGAGTTCTCCGAATAAGGCGTCTCGAGATTCGGAAACGGTGGAGCGGGACGTAGGGCGGGTCCTTCCCGACCCGCCTCAGCGCCGGGTCCAAAAGGACCCGGCCTACGTACTAACCGTCAGTATCTGTAATCGTCCGGGCTTCGCTTCTTCGGTGTGCGGCGCAGCTTGAAGAACGCGCAGTCGGGACACCACGCTTCGGGGTTGAAGCTGGTGCCGGCAATCGGCAGCACATCGCGGTGGCCGCAGCACTCCGGCCCGTCTTCGGGCGGACGCCGCCACCGGCACGACTTGAAGCGAATCACCGCCGCGGAGGTCGACGACGACTCCGTGCCTTCAGGGGATGTCTCGCCCTCGATTCCCTCGGGCGATTCAGCGGGAGCTATGGGAGGAAACGTGTGATCTGACATCCGTAAAATATTCTATGTGAACGCCGATGGACTTTTCCAGCAGAGCGAGCTCCGCCCGCTCGTCCGACGACACGAGCGTGATCGCGTGACCGACTTCATCGGCGCGTCCCGTACGACCGACCCGGTGTACGTACGCATCAGATGAGTCGGGCAGTTCGTAGTTGATCACCGTGTGGATGCCGTCGATGTCGAGACCGCGCGCCGCGATGTCGGTGGCGACGAGCACCTGATACCGTCCGCCGCGGAATCCTTCTACCGCCATCCGCCGCTGGTCCTGCGTCCGATCGGCGTGCAGCGACGCGCACTTGATCCCCGCCGCGACGAGCCGCCTCATGAGCCGCTCGGCGCCGATCTTCGTCCGCGAGAAGACGAGCACGGGCCCTTCGGGCCTGCGCAGGTACTCGATCAGCCACTCCAGCCGCGACGCCGTCGGCGTGACGACGGCGTGATGCGTGATCGTTCGAGCCGGCTTGCTGCGATGGCCGACCTGCACGTATTTCGGCGTCCGGACGATCTCCAGCGCCAGCCGCACGACATCGTCCGGCATCGTCGCCGAGAAGAGGAGCGTCTGGCGCGGAGCGGGCATCGCGGTGATGATGCGGCGGACATCGGGCCAGAAGCCCATGTCCATCATGCGATCCGCTTCGTCGAGCACGAGCAGTTCGACGCCTGAGAGGTCGGCGTTCTGCTGCCGCATGTGATCCATCAGCCGCCCGGGTGTGGCGACGATGATGTCGACGCCCGCCTTGAGTGCGCGCTCCTGCGCGCCCATCTCGACGCCGCCGTAGACCGCGGCGCTCGTGACGGACGTGTGATACGAGAGGCCGTGAATCTCGTCTTCGATCTGGACGGCCAGCTCGCGCGTGGGCGCGAGCACGAGGACGCGGCTCTTGCGCGGCACCTCGGTGCTCGAACCGAGCGCGCCGCTCAGCAGACGCTGCAGCGTCGGCACGACGAACGCGCAGGTCTTGCCGGTGCCTGTTTCGGCGCAGGCGATGAGATCAGCGCCTTCGAGCGCGAGCGGAATCACCGCGCTCTGGATCGGGCGCGTCTCCTTGAAGCCGAGGTCGCGGATGCCTTCGAGCAGCCGCTCATCGAGGCCGAACGTCGTGAACGGAACCGGCGTGGTGCCGCACTCGATCGGCTCGAGCGCGGGCGCCTGCGGAGTGGAGCGCCGGACGGTATTGCCATGTGGCGGCCGCGTGCGGCCGGAAGCGGGTCGTCGTCTGTGTCGTTGGGAAGGGCGGTGCGTTGTATTCGAATTCAATGGTCCTTGCTAGCGCGCACGGAATGTGATGATGCCCCGGACGGGATCGTACGGCGAAACGCCGACGGTCACGCGATCTCCCGGAACAACCTTGATGCGGAAGCGGCGCATTCGGCCGCTGAGCTGGGCCAGCACCTCGTGTCCGGCGTCGCATTGGACGCGGTAGAGGCCGCCGCTATGCACGGCGACAACGGTGCCCTGCATGTCGATGAGATCGTCCTTGCTCAAATGGCTAGCGTTCCTTTCAGTTCGTTTGGATTTTGGTTGAGCAACAAACATTGTGCCACATTCGGCGGGACCGGGGAAAGCTCTACAACCGCCGCACGGCTTCTTCGACCTGGCGCGTGAGCGCTTCGTAGTCGTCGCCCGACAGATGAAGCGGGGCGCCGAAGGCCACGCGCACGGGGCCGCGTCTGGCCATCCGCCAGGTGGGATGGAGCACCTTGTCGAGCCCGTCGATCCGCACGGGCACGACGGGCACCGCGAGACGCGACGCGATCATGCCGATGCCGGGGCGGAAGCGATCGATTGTGCCGGTGTGCGTCCGCCGGCCTTCGGGGAAGATCAACACCGAGAAGCCGCCCTCGAGGAGCTCGCCGATGTAGCGCAGCGTCTGCCGCGCGCCCGCCTCGCGCTGCGGAAGGGGGAACGCGTTGAAGAACAGGCTCGCGAGATAGTAATTGAGGCTGTTGGTCAGCCACGCGCCGCGGCCGTATTCGTCCGGGAAGAAGTGGGCCTTGAAGAACTCTTTGGCCATCGCCGGCGCCACGCGGTAGCGCAGCCGCGGCGGCAGCGCCGCGAGCACGACCGGGACGTCCATGTGGCTTTGATGATTGGCGGCGTAGATCACCGGTGACGTGATGGCATCGAGGTGCTGGCGCCCTTCGATCGTGAGACGTGCGAAGACCTTTGCGAGCGGAAGGATCCAGGTGGGCAGACTCGAACGCCGCGCCGCTCGTGCCAGCCACGAACGATTCCACGAAGGAAAGTCCACCGGTTCGGCCGGGGCGGAGTCGGCTGACGCGCTTCGCTGCACGAGCGTCCTCAGCTGCGACAGGTCTTTCACGCCGGCGAACGCGCCTTCGTCGATGCGCGTCTGAAACGTGTCTTCGAGCGCGACCATGAGTTCCACCCGTTCGAGCGAGCTCAGGCCGAGCTCTTCGAGCGTGGTGCCGGCCGCGAGATCGCCGCGTCCCGCGTACTTCGCGACGAGCGCGGCGAGCGGATCGCCTCCACCCGCGACGGCCGGTGGTGCGCCGCCGCCTTTCACCCAGTCTCGAATCGCGGCACGCTTCAGTTTCTGTGTACCTTCCGTCCGCGGAAGATGGTCCTCGGGCCAGACGACCGCCCGGCGGATGCGCTGATGGTCGTCGAGCGCACCATTCGCCGACCGCACGATTGCATCGATATCGGCTCCCGGATCGACGACGAGCACCGCATGCACGCGCTCGGCATCGCCTCCCACCGGCACGCCGACGACCGCCGACTCGCGGACCCCGGGAAGTCGATCGAGCACGCGTTCGACATCTTCCGGAAAGACATTGAGCCCTTCCGGCGTGACGATCATCTCTTTCTTCCGGCCGCGGATGAACAGCTGTCCGCCGGGGCCGAGCTCGCCGATGTCACCCGTGTGAAACCATCCGTCCTCGAAGGCGCGCTGCGTATCCGCCGCGGCGTTGAAGTAGCCTTTCGTCACGTTCTCGCCGCGCACGAGAATCTCTCCATCCTGAGCGATGCGGATCTCCACGCCCGCCATCGCCTTCCCGACCGAGCCGCGCTTGGTCCCGAACGGATGGTTGAGGCTGACGATCGGTGCGGTTTCGGTGAGGCCATACCCCTGAATGACGGCGAAGCCGAGCTCGCCCCAGAACGCTTCGAGCTCCGCGTCGAGCGGCGCCGCGCCGACGACGAATGCCCAGAACTTGAAGCCGAACATCCGATGGATGTGGCGATATCGCCACCACCGGCGGACGAAGTGGATCCGGCCCTGATTGGCGGCCGGCCTGAAGGTCGGGCCTACGTATGCGCGCAGCACGTCGAGGATCTTGGGCACCGACACGAGCACCGACACGCGCCGTTCTTTGATCAGGCCGGCGATCGCCGCCGGGTTGTAGCCGCGCATGAAAATGACCACGCCCGGCAGCATCGGCGGGATGAAGGTGGCCATGGCCTGCCCGAACATGTGGCTGAGCGGCAGGAGATTGAGGAACCGCAGCGGAAAGAACGGCTTTCCCCACTTGCGGTACCTCAGCACCTCGCGCTCGACCGGCACGATGTTCGCGAGAATGTTGCGGTGCGTGATCATCACGCCTTTGGGCTCCGCGGTCGCTCCGGACGTGAAGATGATCTCCGCCACATCGTCGCGTTCGAGCCGCGTGCCGGGCGGCGGATCGTCTCCCGCGGCACGCTCCCAATCGAAATCCTGCAGGGACCAGACGGGTGCCGACCCTTCGACACGCTGTGCGGCGATCGGCGGGACGTCGCGGCCGACGAGCACGGCGCGCGCCGAGACGATCCGGGCGACCCGCGCAAGAAAGTCCGGAGAAGACCGATAGTCGATCGGCACGACGACGACGCCGCCGAGCACGCATCCCCAGAACGCGGCGATCCACTCGGGTCTGTTCTCGGAGTAGAACACGACGGCATCGCCCTTGCCGATGCCGGCGGCGCGCAGCCGCGCGGAAAAGGCGCGCGCGGCGCGGGTCACGTCGCCGTACGTGAACGTCCGGCTCCGGAACCCATCGTCGTAAATGAGGAAGTCGCCGTGCGCGCGAGCCATATCGTGGAAGAAGTCGGCGAGCGTGTCGCGACGCACGACCTAAATTATGATGTAAACGCTGATGAACCCCTCCGGTGAAGTAAGCTGAAACGTTCGATGCGGATCTTTCTCACAGGGGCAACCGGATACGTCGGCACGGCGGTCCTCGACGCGCTGCTGCGCGCGGGGCACGAAGTGACGGCGCTCGTCCGCAACAACGAGAAGGCGGCGCGCGTCGCCGCGCGGGGCGCCCACCCGGTGATTGGCAATCTGGCCGAGCCGGAGTCGTATCGCGGCGTCGCCGAGGCGCAGGACGGCTACGTGCACACCGGCTTCGACGGCCGGTCGGGCCGCGGGCCTGCCATCGATCGCGCCGCGCTCGACGTGATGCTCGCGGCGGCGAAGCGGCCGCGGACGCACGGCGCGAAGAAAACTGCGCGCCGGTTCGTGATCTACACCTCCGGTGTGTGGGTGCTCGGCCGCACGTCCGAACCGGCGGCCGAGGATGCTCCGGTGAATCCGATCTCGCTCGTCGCCTGGCGTCCGGAGCACGAGGCGCTCGTCCTCGCTGCAAACAGCGAGGGACTGCGCACGATCGTGATACGTCCCGGCGTCGTGTACGGCGGGGGCGGTGGAATCGTCGGCGACCTGTTCAAGGACGCCGGCAACGGCCTCGTGCGCGTCGTCGGCGACGGCACGAACCACTGGCCGCTCGTTTACGATCGCGATCTCGCCGACTTGTACGCGCGGCTTGCCTCCAGCGACGACGCGACGGGCGTGTTCCATGCGAACGACGAAGGCGACGAGCGCGTCAACGACATCGTCGCCGCGATTGCGCCGTACCTCGCGGTGCGTCCCGACGTCCGTCACGTGCCAATCGAGGAAGCGCGCACCAAGATGGGAAACGTCGCCGACGCGCTCTCGCTCGATCAAGTCGTGCGAAGCCCGCGGGCGCGGGCCATCGGCTGGACCCCCAGCCTGCACTCCGTCGCCGGAAACGCTGCGCGGCTTCTTGGGGAATGGAGAGCGGCCCGGGACTGAGTCGCTTAATTCGTTCCGTGCGCGGCCGCCGGTTCGATGTCCTCGCGCGGAGGCTCGACGGGCTGCGGTCTGGACGGGGGCGGCGGTGCCGCGATTCTGCCGTCTGGCTTCGATTCCGAGGTTTCAGCAGGCTTCGGTTCCGGCAGCTCGCCGGCAACGATGGCGTCCACAAGGCCGTATTCGAGCGCCTTTTTCGCGTCGAGATAGAAGTCGTTGCGCTTCGTGTCCTTGATGATCTGACGCAGCGGCTTTCCGGAGCGCGATGACAGGATGTTGTAAATCTGATCCTGCATCTGCTTCAGGCGCTCGAGATGCTGCGCCGCCGCGGTCGTGGACTGCCAGCCGGCCCACTTCGCCGGTTCGTGGATCATGATCCACGAATGGGGAAACGTGAAGCGGCGCCCGTCGCTCGCGGCCTGGAGCACGATCGATCCCATCGAATAGGCCATCCCCTGCACGATGATCGTGATTTCAACGCCGCGCGACACGAGGTGGCGAATCGAGTCGTGGATGGCCAGACCATCCGTGACGTTGCCGCCCGCGCTGTTGATGTAGAGGGTGATCGGCCGTGAGTTGTCGGCGGCGAGCTCCCGCATCCGTTCGATGCAGCTGCGCGCCGTGTCCTTCTCGATATCGCCGATGAGATAGACGTCGCGAACGCGATCGCCTTGTTCTTTTCTGAGCTGACTGCGGACCGCGTCAACGAGCTCGACGATGAGGCGTTCGCTCAAGTCGCCCATACGATCATTATCGCATTACTTCACAGCTCAGCCTGGCAGGTGCGGAGCCGGAGCTTCAGCTCCGCCATCAGCAACAGCACTACGGCACGAAGTAAAACGCGAATGCAACGATGAGGTAGACCGACAGCAGCTGCAGCCCTTCCACCCAGTTGCTTTCGCCGTCGTTGACGACCATCGACGTGGCGAACACGGAAAAGGCGATCGCCGATATTTCGAGCGGATTGAAGAGCAGCGACATCGGATGGCCCGCGAACCACGAATACAGGACAGCCACGGGAGCCACGAGGAGCGCGATCTGCGCGCTGCTGCCGACCGAGATTTCGACGGCGAGTGTCATCTGATCCTTGCGCGCCGCGACAACCGCCGAATAGTGCTCCGCGGCGTTGCCGATGATGGCCACCACGATGACGCCGACGAAGAGCTCGGTGAGGTGAAACTGGCCGAGCGCCGGTTCGAGCGCGCCGACGAGCAGCTCTGCCTGAACAGTCGTGAGAATGGTCCCGACCGCGAGGAGGCCAACCGACTGCGCGGATGTGAGGGACGGCGCGTCGTGGCCGCCGTCGTGAAGAGGACGGAACGGGTCGCGCCGGGCAGAGAACGAATACACCAGGCTGCCAAGATAGGCCGCGATGAGAACGCACGCGGTCAACGTGCTCAGCCGATCGATCGCCGGCGGCCGCGCCGTGAGGCTTCCGTACAGCGCCAGGTCGAACACGGCGGGCATCACAAGCGCCACGACGGCGAGAAACAGCATCGACGCCGTGTTCGTGGCAGCCGTGCGATTGAACTTCTGCGACGTGCGCCCGATGCCGCCGACGAAGAACGACAGGCCGAGGACGAGCAGCAGGTTGCCGACGATGCTGCCGGTGATCGAGGCTTTGACGAGGCCGACGCGGCCGTCGCGCAGCGCGACGATCGCGATGATCAGCTCCGCGGCGTTGCCGAACGTGGCGTTCAGGAAGCCGCCGAACGCCGGCCCCGACAGGCGCGCGAGCTCCTCGGTGCCGAGCCCGATGATGCCGGCGAGCGGAACGAGCGAGACGGCGGCGGTGATGAACACCCACGCGGAGCCGGGCGCTGTTTCATTGAGCCACCAGGAGACTGGCGCCGCGACGGCAAGAAGATTGAGGCGGTTGGCGGTCACCGCACGCAGGAGCGCCCGCATCGAACGGCCTAATCGCCGAAGCTGTCGAGATCCTCTTCGGCGGCGCCGGGCAGGAGATCGAAGAACGCGTCGAGGCTGCGGTCGACCGCGCGGCGCAGTTGCGGGATGGTGCCGTCGATCGTATGGAGCGTCACGGATGCGTTCGAGCCGTCAGAAAGCGCGATGCGGCCGTCGTTCAGCTCCTTGGCAGAGCCTTCGGGAACCAACCGTACGCCGTACACGAGGGTGTATCTAGCCATCGGGGCATTCTAGGGCAGGAAGGGCGGGAAGGGCAGGAAGGGACAGGCACGGCAGGCAGGGCTGTCTTTGCACCGCTCGACACGATCGTTCAGGAGAAGCCGTTGACGGCAAGGTTCCTCGTCATACGATCGGTTTGGTCGTGGTGTTGTTCGTCCTTGGGGTGCTGCTGGAGGTCAGACGACTGTGGAATTCCTGATCCTGCCGTCTCTTGTGGGCGCTCTGGCGGCAGTGGCCGGATTCATCCTGCTCGCCATCGATCGGCGGCAGCAGCGGGGAAAGGAGCATCGCTCACAGTAGCTGCCGTGCGGCTGCGCGCGCTTCGTCCAGCGTCGTAATCGTCCCGTCCATCTGCTGTTCGTACACGGCCCTCAAGATCTCTCCCATCCGCGGGCCGGGCTTCATGCCGAGCTCGAGGAGATGCCTGCCGAGAAGGATCGGCGCGGGTGGACGGTGTTCGACGCCGAGTTTTTGTGCGCGGTCGAGGAACCAGTCCATCGCGTCGCACTTGAAGTGTCCGGGCGCGCGGCCGAGACAGTCCGACTTCGCGAGGCGTGCGAGCAGCTCGAGGTCCACTTTGTGCGCGAGCCGGCGGAACGCGCCGTCGCCAACCTCCTCCTTCGTCTTGAACCACATCCCGGGCTTGAGGTGGTGCGCGACCATGCCGAGCACCTGCGTCCGCACGTCGTAGCCGTCGAGCGAATGAATGTTCAGCCGATCCAGAAACGCCGCCGCGGGCGCGACACCCTGCTCCTCGTGATCGATTGAGCGGATGCGCCCGTCCAGAAACGCGGTGGTGGCCGGCTTGCCGAAATCGTGGCACACCGCGCCGAGCATCACCGCGACCTGCTGCGGCCGCGGCAGATCGTCTATGCGCGTGCGCGCCTGATCGACCACCTGCAGCGTGTGCACCCACACGTCGCCTTCGGGATGCCACTCGGGTTCCTGCACGCAGCCAACGAGCGCCCGCAGCTCCGGAAACAGCTTGTCGACCACGCCGAGGTCGAGGGCGAGCGCCAGGCCGATCGACGGCGTTGGTGCGCTCAACAGCTTGTCGAACTCACCCCACACGCGCTCGGCGGGCAGGTCGTCGAGCGCGATCGACCGGCAGAGTGTGCGTGTACCCTCATCGAGCGTCAGCTGGAACCTCGCGGCAAACTGCACCGCACGAAGCACGCGCAGGCTGTCATCGCCGAAGGTGGCCGGATCGACCACGCGCAGCACGCGGCGCGCGAGATCCTCGCGGCCGTGAAAGGGGTCGAGATACTCCTTCGTGAGGGGATCCCAGGCGATCGCGTTGATCGTGAAGTCGCGCCGACGCGCCGCCTCATCGACGGTCATCGCCGGGTCGCCCTCGACCTGGAATCCCTTATGTCCGCGTCCGGATTTGGATTCGCGCCTGGGCAGCGAGACGTCGATGTCTCCGAGGCCGTCAGGACCTCCGGCGCCGGCAACCTTGAAGACCTGAAAGCTCTCGCCGACCGATTCCACGCGCCCGATAGACTCGAGCAGGCTCCGCACGCGCGCTGCCGGCAGGCCGAAGACTTCGATGTCGACATCTTTGGACGGATGCCCGAGCAGTTGATCGCGCGCCCACCCGCCCACAATCAGCGCGCGCCCTCCCGCGTCGCGGACTGCGGACGCAATGCTTAGAGCCGACGGCATACAACCGATCGTACTCTGTACAGTCCCTCGTCCTTGGTCTTAGGTCCAGGTACGTAGTAGGGCGGGTCCTTTTGCACCCGCCACGTCGAAACGTTCTCGTCCCTTGAGCGCGATAGATTTTTCGGGGAATCAGGTGCCGCTGCGCTCGGGTCGAGCGTCCATATCGGGCAGCAAACCCGCATATGAAGGACGTCTCGGACCCGGCGCCTTATGCTCTTTTGAGCTGGTGTCCGGAACAGCTACGCGATGCGGCGTGCGCCGACGAGCTGTGGACGCACCATCGCGGGCCTGCGCGCACCTTCGCGCACGGGCGGCGTTTCCGACAGCTCCCACCCGGGCGATTCGTGGCCGCACGACACACACTTGAGGAACAGCCGGTCCTGTCCAAACTGCAGCAGGCTGTCGTGTCCGTGCAGACCGCACCAGATGCGCCGGATCCAGCTCAGCACACCCGACGGGTTATCGCCGTCTACCGCCCGGTGCGTCTCGGCCTCCCTGTCGAACCTCGCAATCGGGTGGGGGTAGTGGGTCACCATGGTCTCAAACTCCTTTGTGCCGCAACGCTCGAACCGCCGCTATCTATCGAGACGCTCCGGGCTAGGCATCCGGTTCAGGTTTTTACAAGACACATGCCGGAGGGGCCAAGTCGCTAAGTGTTGGCTTCACTGAGGTTGATTGAATCGGGGGGTGCGGGGGCAGTGGAGAAGGTGTTCCCAACGAGAACAGTGGTAGCCCTCTACCCACTCTCACGGATGAGGCTGCGCACCACAAACCCGACATTGGCCGGCCGTTCGCCCAGCCGGCGCATGAAGTACGGAAACCATTGCCGTCCGAACGGGATGTACACGCGCACACGGTATCCCTCCGCGACCAGCGATGCCTGCAGATCGCGGCGGATGCCGTACAACATTTGAAACTCGAACCGATCGCGGCCGAGACCGCGAGCGGCCGCCCGCGTTTTGGCGACGTCGATGAGCGCCGGATCGTGCGTCGCGATTGCCGGGTACTCGCTTTCCGCCAACAGGACATCGGTCAATCGCGCGTAGGCCGCGTCCACGTCGGCCTTGCGAGGAAAGGCGATGCTGCGCGATTCCACGTACGCGCCCTTGACGAGACGGACGCGCGCGCCGAGCGCGATGATCCGCTTCACGTCGCGCTCCGTCCGGTACAGGTCTGCCTGCAGGACCACGCCGATCTGGTGGTACCCCTGGTTCCACAACGTCTCGAAGATGTCGAGCGTGACGTCGGTGTACGGCGAGTTCTCCATGTCGATGCGCACGAAGAATCCCTCGGCCCGATCGAGAATCTTGCGGAGGTTGTCGACGGCGCTCGCGCGATCGACGTCGAGTCCGAGCTGCGTCAGCTTCAACGACAGGTTGCGGCCGATACCGGCCTTTGCCACGGCGTCGGCAATCGCGAGATATTCCCGCGCGGCCGCTTCAGCCTCGGCGAGAGTCCCGACGGCCTCTCCGAGGTAGTCGAGCGTGTGCAGCATGCCCTGGGCTTCGACGCGCCGCGCGGCGTCGATCGCCTCGATGACCGTCTCGCCGGCAATGAAGCGCCGGGCGAAGCTCTCGGGGTGGCGCGTTCCGTATCGGGCAGCGAGGTTCTTGAGCGTGCGGCTTCGGGCAAGCAGATGAAAGAAGGCCTTGGACGCGAAATCAATCATGCCGCGTTCAGTGCGTGCGCCCCGGGTTCATCAGGAGGTGCTCGATCGTCCGGCCGTAATAGCGCAGCACGCTCCGTTCGCGGACGCGGAACCGGCCGCGCTCGGCGACGATGACGCCGCGGGTCTGGAGCGGCGCGGCGGCGCGCTCGATGGCTTCTCGGCCGCTCGACACGCCCAGGTTGGCGCGCTTCGCGTCGAGCTCTTCGATCAGCCGATCGATGCGCGACTCGAGATCGCGGCGCGTAATCGACGGGCGCATTGCGGCCGCGAACACCGCCGTCGGCAGGACCTTGTACAGCGCCCCGATCCGTGCCCGGACGAGCCGTGTGAGCGCCAGCACGTCACTTCGCGACTGTGGATCGCAGTCGCCGACCGGAATCGGCGCGCCGAACGTCACGAACGCGCGCGATTTGTACCCGACCGCGTAGCGGACCATCTCGGCGAGCTCCCGCGTGAACGCGCGCTGCGCCTTCTTCACCCGCTGCCGCGCGAGGATGTGATCCTCGAGCACGAGGTCGTACGCGATGGCCGCCGGTACAATCACGAGATCCGACCGTCCTGCGGTGAGCGCAGCATGGATCAGGCCAGTCTTGGCCGCTTTCAGCTCGCCGCTGTAGCTGCGTCCCCCTTCCGGGTAGAAGAACAGGTCGTGATCCTTCAGCATCTCCGCGATGTAGGCCTTGAGCGTGATCAGGTACGCGGGATCTTTCGTGTTGCGTCGAATCGGGATCGCGCCGGTGATGTGGCGATGCACGAGCCCCAGCGGGCCGCCGAACAGGTTGATGCCTGCCGCGATGAGCGGCGGACGGATGCCGTTGTCGTCGAGCACGAGCGGTTCGACGAGATAGTCCGTATGGCTCTTGTGATTCGACGCGTACACCACGCGGTGGTGCCGCACGGCGGAGACGACGTGATGCAGGTGTTCGTGCTTCCGTTCGATCTTGCGCAGGATGGGATAGAGCGGATGCTGGAGCGCGCGGTACATCCGGTGCCGCTGAGTCGTCCGCATCTCCTCGAGATACTCGCGGACGCGCGCCCTCGCCTCATCCGTACGCGTGCCGCTCGTGCCCGAGACGCCTCGCAGGTACTTGACGACTTCCTGTCGCGCCAGAACCGCCTGTGCGATGTCGTCCGCCATGAGCCGAGGGCACTATAGCATCCCGCTCGCGCCGGCGACGGGACGCGCGACGCGTCTCAGAGCGCCGCGCAGACGGCGTCTGCGAACGACGACGTCGTGGCCGTACCGCCGAGGTCGCGCGTGCGCACGTCGCCCGCGCTCAGCACGCGGCCGAGCGCCGACATGATCCGCTCGGCGGCCGGCGCCTCATCGATATGCCGCAGCATCATCACCGCCGACAAGAGGAGCGCCGTCGGATTCGCGAGGTTCTTGCCGGCGATGTCCGGAGCACTGCCATGCACCGCCTCGAAGACCGCCGCGTCCTGTCCCAGGTTGGCCGCACCGACGACGCCGAGTCCGCCGACGAGGCCGGCGCACAAATCCGCTTTCCAGCACATTGGGATCCTAAGCTTAGAATTCCACGTGGACAAGTTGTCGCGGCCGCTTCTATAGTGTCACCTAAATACTAGTGACTCCAGCGTAACTGGACTGGCCACAGTTAGGCCGCAAATGTAATCACACTGGCTCACCTTCGGGTGGGCCTTTCTGCGTTCGCGAGTGGACCCGATAAGCTCATGGAGCGGCGTAACCGTCGCACAGGAAGGACAGAGAAAGCGCGGATCTGGGAAGTGACGGACAGAACGGTCAGGACCTGGATTGGGGAGGCGGTTGCCGCCGCTGCTGCTGACGGTGTGACGTTCTCTGTTCCGGTCACACCACATACGTTCCGCCATTCCTATGCGATGCACATGCTGTATGCCGGTATACCGCTGAAAGTTCTGCAAAGCCTGATGGGACATAAGTCCATCAGTTCAACGGAAGTCTACACGAAGGTTTTTGCGCTGGATGTGGCTGCCCGGCACCGGGTGCAGTTTGCGATGCCGGAGTCTGATGCGGTTGCGATGCTGAAACAATTATCCTGAGAATAAATGCCTTGGCCTTTATATGGAAATGTGGAACTGAGTGGATATGCTGTTTTTGTCTGTTAAACAGAGAAGCTGGCTGTTATCCACTGAGAAGCGAACGAAACAGTCGGGAAAATCTCCCATTATCGTAGAGATCCGCATTATTAATCTCAGGAGCCTGTGTAGCGTTTATAGGAAGTAGTGTTCTGTCATGATGCCTGCAAGCGGTAACGAAAACGATTTGAATATGCCTTCAGGAACAATAGAAATCTTCGTGCGGTGTTACGTTGAAGTGGAGCGGATTATGTCAGCAATGGACAGAACAACCTAATGAACACAGAACCATGATGTGGTCTGTCCTTTTACAGCCAGTAGTGCTCGCCGCAGTCGAGCGACAGGGCGAAGCCCTCGGCTGGTTGCCCTCGCCGCTGGGCTGGCGGCCGTCTATGGCCCTGCAAACGCGCCAGAAACGCCGTCGAAGCCGTGTGCGAGACACCGCGGCCGGCCGCCGGCGTTGTGGATACCTCGCGGAAAACTTGGCCCTCACTGACAGATGAGGGGCGGACGTTGACACTTGAGGGGCCGACTCACCCGGCGCGGCGTTGACAGATGAGGGGCAGGCTCGATTTCGGCCGGCGACGTGGAGCTGGCCAGCCTCGCAAATCGGCGAAAACGCCTGATTTTACGCGAGTTTCCCACAGATGATGTGGACAAGCCTGGGGATAAGTGCCCTGCGGTATTGACACTTGAGGGGCGCGACTACTGACAGATGAGGGGCGCGATCCTTGACACTTGAGGGGCAGAGTGCTGACAGATGAGGGGCGCACCTATTGACATTTGAGGGGCTGTCCACAGGCAGAAAATCCAGCATTTGCAAGGGTTTCCGCCCGTTTTTCGGCCACCGCTAACCTGTCTTTTAACCTGCTTTTAAACCAATATTTATAAACCTTGTTTTTAACCAGGGCTGCGCCCTGTGCGCGTGACCGCGCACGCCGAAGGGGGGTGCCCCCCCTTCTCGAACCCTCCCGGTCGAGTGAGCGAGGAAGCACCAGGGAACAGCACTTATATATTCTGCTTACACACGATGCCTGAAAAAACTTCCCTTGGGGTTATCCACTTATCCACGGGGATATTTTTATAATTATTTTTTTTATAGTTTTTAGATCTTCTTTTTTAGAGCGCCTTGTAGGCCTTTATCCATGCTGGTTCTAGAGAAGGTGTTGTGACAAATTGCCCTTTCAGTGTGACAAATCACCCTCAAATGACAGTCCTGTCTGTGACAAATTGCCCTTAACCCTGTGACAAATTGCCCTCAGAAGAAGCTGTTTTTTCACAAAGTTATCCCTGCTTATTGACTCTTTTTTATTTAGTGTGACAATCTAAAAACTTGTCACACTTCACATGGATCTGTCATGGCGGAAACAGCGGTTATCAATCACAAGAAACGTAAAAATAGCCCGCGAATCGTCCAGTCAAACGACCTCACTGAGGCGGCATATAGTCTCTCCCGGGATCAAAAACGTATGCTGTATCTGTTCGTTGACCAGATCAGAAAATCTGATGGCACCCTACAGGAACATGACGGTATCTGCGAGATCCATGTTGCTAAATATGCTGAAATATTCGGATTGACCTCTGCGGAAGCCAGTAAGGATATACGGCAGGCATTGAAGAGTTTCGCGGGGAAGGAAGTGGTTTTTTATCGCCCTGAAGAGGATGCCGGCGATGAAAAAGGCTATGAATCTTTTCCTTGGTTTATCAAACGTGCGCACAGTCCATCCAGAGGGCTTTACAGTGTACATATCAACCCATATCTCATTCCCTTCTTTATCGGGTTACAGAACCGGTTTACGCAGTTTCGGCTTAGTGAAACAAAAGAAATCACCAATCCGTATGCCATGCGTTTATACGAATCCCTGTGTCAGTATCGTAAGCCGGATGGCTCAGGCATCGTCTCTCTGAAAATCGACTGGATCATAGAGCGTTACCAGCTGCCTCAAAGTTACCAGCGTATGCCTGACTTCCGCCGCCGCTTCCTGCAGGTCTGTGTTAATGAGATCAACAGCAGAACTCCAATGCGCCTCTCATACATTGAGAAAAAGAAAGGCCGCCAGACGACTCATATCGTATTTTCCTTCCGCGATATCACTTCCATGACGACAGGATAGTCTGAGGGTTATCTGTCACAGATTTGAGGGTGGTTCGTCACATTTGTTCTGACCTACTGAGGGTAATTTGTCACAGTTTTGCTGTTTCCTTCAGCCTGCATGGATTTTCTCATACTTTTTGAACTGTAATTTTTAAGGAAGCCAAATTTGAGGGCAGTTTGTCACAGTTGATTTCCTTCTCTTTCCCTTCGTCATGTGACTTGATATCGGGGGTTAGTTCGTCATCATTGATGAGGGTTGATTATCACAGTTTATTACTCTGAATTGGCTATCCGCGTGTGTACCTCTACCTGGAGTTTTTCCCACGGTGGATATTTCTTCTTGCGCTGAGCGTAAGAGCTATCTGACAGAACAGTTCTTCTTTGCTTCCTCGCCAGTTCGCTCGCTATGCTCGGTTACACGGCTGCGGCGAGCGCTAGTGATAATAAGTGACTGAGGTATGTGCTCTTCTTATCTCCTTTTGTAGTGTTGCTCTTATTTTAAACAACTTTGCGGTTTTTTGATGACTTTGCGATTTTGTTGTTGCTTTGCAGTAAATTGCAAGATTTAATAAAAAAACGCAAAGCAATGATTAAAGGATGTTCAGAATGAAACTCATGGAAACACTTAACCAGTGCATAAACGCTGGTCATGAAATGACGAAGGCTATCGCCATTGCACAGTTTAATGATGACAGCCCGGAAGCGAGGAAAATAACCCGGCGCTGGAGAATAGGTGAAGCAGCGGATTTAGTTGGGGTTTCTTCTCAGGCTATCAGAGATGCCGAGAAAGCAGGGCGACTACCGCACCCGGATATGGAAATTCGAGGACGGGTTGAGCAACGTGTTGGTTATACAATTGAACAAATTAATCATATGCGTGATGTGTTTGGTACGCGATTGCGACGTGCTGAAGACGTATTTCCACCGGTGATCGGGGTTGCTGCCCATAAAGGAGGCGTTTACAAAACCTCAGTTTCTGTTCATCTTGCTCAGGATCTGGCTCTGAAGGGGCTACGTGTTTTGCTCGTGGAAGGTAACGACCCCCAGGGAACAGCCTCAATGTATCACGGATGGGTACCAGATCTTCATATTCATGCAGAAGACACTCTCCTGCCTTTCTATCTTGGGGAAAAGGACGATGTCACTTATGCAATAAAGCCCACTTGCTGGCCGGGGCTTGACATTATTCCTTCCTGTCTGGCTCTGCACCGTATTGAAACTGAGTTAATGGGCAAATTTGATGAAGGTAAACTGCCCACCGATCCACACCTGATGCTCCGACTGGCCATTGAAACTGTTGCTCATGACTATGATGTCATAGTTATTGACAGCGCGCCTAACCTGGGTATCGGCACGATTAATGTCGTATGTGCTGGGGAAAG